>Ga0187874_10000006_pt1 | contig 287951 bp, 289 predicted proteins | sample June2016WEW_16_1_3_FD_132993 | JGI IMG/M metagenome (GOLD analysis project Ga0187874, IMG submission 132993) | Peatland microbial communities from SPRUCE experiment site at the Marcell Experimental Forest, Minnesota, USA - June2016WEW_16_150 | ecosystem: Environmental > Terrestrial > Soil >... | reverse complement strand
CCATGATGTCCAGGTTCGAAAAGGAAGGACAACGATTTGTGTGCGATAAGTGTGGTTTCGAAACTAACAGTTCAGAAATCTTCCCTTTACACAAGAAGAATTGTCCCAGAATTTAGTTTCCTCCGCCCGTACTATGCAAACTGCACAAAAAGAGCCATGGCTTCAGACGCCCTGACACTATGTCATCTATTACGCTCAACGCCCTAGCAGTTGACTCAACAACTATTCCTGAGCGACGATAGAACGCTTTCAGCGCATTGGCGACATAGCCAAAGTCGCCACCTTCCGGTGGACGCTCATAAAGAGCCATAAGGGTAGTTGGGTCTTCTCTGACCATACCTAAGACTTCGACCCGTTTGTCAAGCATTTCAGGCCAGGTCACTTCTAAGTTGCAATTGCTTCTTGGCTCAATGAAAACAGCCGCCACTTTCATCGGCCCTCCATTCTTGACAACGTCAGAGTTTCCCGGCGCCACATGTGTTTTTTCTCTTGCATACTGCATGAGGGCTTGAAGCGTACCAAGGTCTCGAAAGATTGAGCTAAACGTTCTATCGAGTTTCGTACTTGAAACTCGGTTAATGGCGTTCGAAATCTTCGCTTTAAGGACAGAAGCACGTGTCGACGAGTATACTTGCAGAAGAAAGTTGCCAGACCTCCTCCAATGGTACTGCGTGAAGGTGAAGTCATCGCTTGATTTCTTCCGCAGTTCTTCGAAGATCATTCTAGGAGTAACATTGTTCCTGCCGTAGTTACCCAGATCGACAACGAACGCGCAATATCTTCCAGGAGACAGAAGGTTCAATGCCAAACCCAGATTACCAGTCTGCTATGGACAATGTGCAACCTAATAGCTCACAGATGGTTCAGGAGATTCTGACCCCAATTTACCGGTACATATAAGGTCGAATTGATTGGAGCTATGGCGTGAGAACTAATTTTCGCTGCAATTGCTGGAACAGTTCTGGGAGCCTCAACATGGTGCGGGGGCGGGGATTCGAACCCCGGAACCCCTGCGGGACAGGAGCCTCTGGACACACTCGAAACGTTTAGGAGTGTTCAGTCCTGCGCCTTAGACCTGGCTTGGCTCTAGGGAGATTCATGTGGAACCCTACCCCCGCCTCCAGGCCAAACAAGTTCACCCGTAAGGGCTCACGGCGAGAGCGCGTGTGGCAAGTCTTAAAGATTATCTAGTCAACCATCATTGAGCCCAGCCTAGATTAGTCAGGGGCGAGCCGGTGGCCTAAACGAAATTCACATACGGAAAAAAACAAAAGGTCGACAGCGTTGAGCTAGACCAGCTCTTCACCGACCTACAAGGAGTCCTAGCAAAACACCCAGTGGTCCCTACCGGGAACATCGACGCCTTGGTCTCTGAATGGATTAATGACATACTCTTCGTCGCCGGCAAGATCACGGAGGAGGAGTTGCAAGAGGTTATGAAAACCTTCGAGAAAACCGAAACTTCGCAAGAAGCGGCGGTCGTAGCGAGCGAGGAAGATTCCGACGAAGACGATGAAGACGATGATGACGAGTAAAGCCGAGAATAAGGTTCATTCCTTTCGGCCGCGGGCTTCACAGCGAATCGCTCCATAGACGATTGGAGAATATTTGCGACGGAGTCATCGATGTCCGGGTCATGGAACGCGAAGACAAAGCCAAGAGGACTCGAACCTTCGGTTTGGACGACACATTTCACAAGCTATCCAAATGAAGCCCCGTATATCTCCTAGCTTATGCCTGGAGTTTGAATGCCTCCGGATAGCAGCTCGTGCAGCTTTTCAAACGAGGCATAGCTTTCTTCTTCGCCGAATTGGTCCCGTACACCTTCGACAAACGGCTTCATGGACCTCCACGCAAGCTGAGTTAGAAACATGTCTCCAATTATGTCCAGCTTCACGATTCCCCTCTCAACAAGCACGCCCAACGATTCGAAGAGGGCCCCGATTTGATAAAACGCCACCTGTTCTTGTTTCGGCAACTTGAGAAAGGCGTCATAGGAGGCGATGTTTGAATGTGTTACAGTAAGCCACGCTGATTGAACCTCTGCGGTATTCGCGAATTCGTACAGCCGCATCACAAGATCCATGTTGGCGAGTTCATTGTTCTGTTCCATCTGCTTTGTTGTCAGCTTGGCCTGTTCTACCGCTGCCCGAGCTTGCTCAGCGGCTACCCGAATCATTCTGCTGTTCTGCCGAATCTGGACTACGACAAAGAGCACGCCCAGTATAACTGCGATTGAAGTCAAAAGCGAGACATCGGAGGCTAAACTACCAAGGTCCAATTCGCATCGGCTGTCTAGCTGCGGGCGAGTGGTATTTTAAACCTCAACAACCAAATGAGAACCAGAGAAAAGCACGACCCAAGCGGGCGAGACCCAGGGGACCATTCTAGTGCTACAGATTCGTAACGGTAAAGTATTTTAGAGCTTGAATGGAACACCCAACAAACAGCCAACCCAGATTGGTGGAATAATTGGGTCACAGGAAAGTTCATGCCCCGAAGCGAGGTTCCCTCTCCTTTTTGCCGAAGGGACGCGCCTCACGTTGGGTTGGCAGAATAAGGTATTGGCCTGAAGTTGATGAGGGGCCGCGGCTACTTGCTTTCGCCGGCTTCAAGGCCGGCATGACCTACGCCCTGGCCGTAGACAACCGCGAGGGCTCGCTTATGTTCGGGAAGGAGATCGTAATTCCATTAACCACTTTGGAGGCACCGCCAATGCTGGCCACTGCACTACGTGCTTACACTAAGACTTACGAGGGGCTGAAAACCTTTGGCGAGGCGTGGATGGAAACGGTGCCTAAGGATTTTGGTCGAGTTATTTCGGTTCCAGAGAAATTTTCCACCGAAGCCGGCTTGAAGAAGATTGAGGATAACTTGGATAAGATTGCTGATATACGCATGCTCATGGCCACTCAACCTCGCCTCGCAAAGCACGGCAAGAAGGCGCCGGAAATTATCGAAGTGAAAGTTGGAGGGGGCTCCCTCAAGGACCGGTTTGAGTACTGCAAGAAGATACTCGGGCAAGAGGTGAAGGCCGCCGACTTCATCAAGGAAGGGCAAGCGGTTGACACGATTGGCATTACGAAGGGCAAGGGAATACAGGGGCCGGTTAAGCGTTGGGGAATTCGAAGGAAGTTCCACAAGGCCCGAAAAACCGTACGCCAGGTTGGTTCGATCGGAGGATGGACACCGCACTACGTCATGTATTCCGTCCCTAGGGCTGGCCAAATGGGTTTCCACCAGCGAACCGAGTACAACAAATTGGTTATGAAAGTTGGCAATAACGGCAGCGAAATCACGCCGAAAGGCGGCTTCCTGCGTTACGGCGTAATCAACTCGGACTACGTGACCGTGAAAGGAAGCGTCCCCGGAACTAGGAATAGAATCATACTAATGCGCGTAGCCTCTCGCCCACCGCCCGAATCACCGCCGCAAAAGCTTGAGTACATCAGCGTAGCATCACCCCAAGGCGACTAACAGCTCAGTAAGCTAGGCCCCCCAGTGGGGGTGGGGCAGCCAAAACTTCTCTTACGTTGTATAACATATGCTAGACATCAATTTCAAAGGACGAGGCACACGTTCCGGGTACCATTTACTCTTATGGCACGCGCTCCGGGTGCAATCTACCCTTATTGCCACCTGTCCCATGCTTCATGGACAAACTTGGAACTTTTCTTTGGGAGCGAGTAGATGGCTGTGGCTATGGCCAAGATGCTGGGCGCCCCAGTCGTAAGCCTCCCTTTGAGGATTGTTCGCCATGGCTCAAGTTCGCTGTCCGCGGATTTCAGCAAACTTTCCGCATCTGGCTTAGAATAAAGAAATGCCTCTCGCCTCTCCGAGTTCACAACGATCTGAGCGGCTTCTTCTTCGAGTCCCACCGTTCCCGTCAACCATTCTTTTACGCCAGCAATGCCAGCCCCGCGCGCCGACAAGGCGATGGCGACCTTGACCTTAAGCGGTAGGAGATTCCACCCGTAGCTTACTTGGTAGCCTATGTCATAGCTGAAGCCGCTTTCCAGAACGGCATTAGAAAATATGAGGGGGAGCGGCGGCGCCGGCTCCATGTTCCCCTCCTCCAGTTTCACTTTCAACCTGTTGTGTGCGCATTTCTTTCCGCAATCTGTTTCAGGGGTTAAGCCTTTGAATCCAAGTTGCTTCGCCTTCCAAATTCCCTTTATCAACTCACTATCTGGAATAAATCGGTCCTTGACGATAGAGTATTTGGCGAGCCTTGGATAGATCAGAATAGCTTCCGCGTTGCCTTGTATCGTAAACGGGGAAAACGTGCGCGCCCCGCCGTCCACCCTCTCCTCAATGAGATAGACACCGTACCGTTCAGCTATGCCGTTGTAGAACGCGGCTTGGAAGTTATCCGTTGGATTCATTCGTGTAGTGTCTTTAGTTTCAATGATGATTGGATTTTGGTTTCGCTCTTTGAAGGCAATGAAATCCGGGCGCACCTTCCCGGGAAGGTCGGGGTGGCGCCCTTCACCCTTCCCGATTATTGTCAATTCTCCATACTCCCTAGCGAGTTTTACCCGAACCTCCTCGACGCCCTTTAGGGACTGGGATGCAATCTCTTCGAGGTACTCATTGAAATTCACTTGCGGAATAGCTTGGGCGATCTGTTCCATTGCGACAGCTCTAGGTAGGCCCTGGAATCCTAGCTCTACGGCCGCTTCCCCAATCATGCCGATTGTTGCTGGTTCCAGTGCGCGTGGCTCGCTGGGTCGTTTTTCTCGTACGCCCCTGAGTGCTCTGTAAGCTTTGATCGCTACGATCTTCGGGCACCTTCGGTAGTCGTAGAGGTCTTCACGAGTAATTGTGTAGATAGAGGTCAGTGGAACCCGAACCCTTCCTTCAACAAGGCGATTTCTCTGCGGCCTGGGCGTTAAATGTTGAAGGGCCAGATGTGAGCCATTTGGCCCTCAATTGCTTTTGCCAAGTATAGCTTGAAGGAGCCTACTCGGGTGGGTAAATTTTTCTTCCGGTTTTTCTGTCGATTATTGTAATTGCTTGAGTTGGGCATGATTGCGCGGCGATTAGGAGGTTTTCGTAGTCTTTTCCCCCAGCCTCGTCCAAGACATCTAGCTTAGCACGACTACGGAATACTCCTTGGCCGGGGCGTTCGTCGAGTCGGAAAACGTCGGGTGAGACTATGACGCAACTGCCGAAGCCGAGGCACTTGTCCGCTTCGACTTCGACCTTTATTCCGCCCTCCCGTTCTTCGGCTGGTGCCTGCCGTTCAGAGGGTAGCTTTACTCCAAGGCCATCGAAGACTCGGGTAAGGGCGTTCTTGACGCTGATTTTGGCTACTTCCCCAGCCTTTGTGTAGGCCACGGTCACATCCTCATCCAAAACTTTGAGTGTAGTTTCCTTGTCCTCGTGAATGAGCAGTTGCAGTTCGTCGGTTTTCTTGTCGTATCTCATTCTCATGCAACAAAACCTAGCTAGTTGACGTGTTGTCGGATAGGTATGCCTTTCGCTGAGCTATTGGGGCTGCAGAAAATCAAGGCTTAGATGACGTTCATTGCTGCGGGATATGTGGGTCAGCAGTTGTTGTGGCCTTGTGACCACCAATGCCTTGTGTACGCAGAATTAAAAGTTCAAAGATTAGTGACCCACCGCTTAGCAACTGGAGGTTTGGCGCTTTGGCTGCAGGCAGCGGACGACATTGGGACGTGCTTGTGATAGGAGCGGGCGTCATCGGCCTATCCGCAGCTTACCACATCAAGGAAAATAATCCTCAGCTCTCAGTTTTAATGATAGACCGTAACGCCGCGACAGGTCAAGGTGACACCGCCAAAAGCATGGCGGCATTGCGGGACACTTTCACATCAGACGTTAACCGGCAGCTCGCTAGAAGCACGATTAATTTTTACAAACACGTTCAAACCGAGATCGGATTCAATCTCAACCTCGATATGGTTGGTTACCTTTGGCTGCTGACCGAGAAGCAGTACACCGCCTACGAAAGCTTCGCGAACCAGATGCTTACTCAAGGAATCCGGTTGAGGTTGGTTGAACGCGACGAACTGGCCTCCTTGATGCCCGACCTAGTCCTTGACCCGGCGACTGAACAGAGCAAGATACTAGGGTTGGAAAGCATTCACAAAGCCGTCTTCGGATTGGACTGTGGTATAGTTGCACCTGACTTAATTGCGAAATTCTACGAGAATGAGTTTACAAAACTTGGCGGAGAGCTTCAATTCAGTACAGATGCAAAAATCCTCCATTTAGGCGCCCGGAAACCTTTGGGGCTTCCAGGAGAACCCTTCGCGTGGCAGGATAAGGTCTTCAAGGAAGTCGAAACGAATCACGGAACAATTCTCGCTGACAAGATTGTGTTAGCCGCCGGGATTAGAACCGCGGCGCTTCTTGACCCCTTGGGTATTGATTGCTTAACGAAACCCCAAAAGAACCAAGTTTACCAAGTTCGCGGTGAGAACGTTCAAAGATTGCTTAAGACTAAGGGCTTCAACCCGCAAGGCACGGTTCCTTTCACAATTCTTCCTAGGGGAGAAGCATACTTCCGCCCCAATCCAGGCGAACGGAGTTTCTGGTTGTCGTCAGCCGCTGGATTCGGGCAACCCTTCAAGCTTGAGGAAGAACCAATCGCAGACGAGAAGAATTACACGTACAATATTTACCCGATCTTGAGCGAGTATTTTCCTTGCTTCGCAAACTTGCGGCCTGTCAATTCGTGGGCTGGTTTCTATGACGTTAACTCCGTCGACTTCACGCCCATCGTGGCGAGAATCAGCAATTGTGTTCTAATCACGGGTATGAGTGGAAGCGGAATCATGAAGGCGGACGCCGTGGGACGGATGGCGGCCGCGATCACCGAAGGAAAGGATGAGGCTAAGCTCTTCGGCGACCAGAGAATTAGCACCCTGCGACTTGGCCTGAGAAACCGGGCTGTTCCTAAGGAAGAATTCGTGATTTAGGAGACGAAGTGGTTCGCCGAAGGCTGTATGGGTGGCCTACGAAAGAACAAGGTCCCTAGGTGAAGGACGTGAGGTTTCGGATGAAACTGAGCGATGAATACACTTTAAGACTCGAAACTCTCTGGCTAAGGACGGAAGCCTCGGTGGCTCAGCCTGGTAGATTCCCGCAGCGCGGGCACTGGAGAGCGGCCGCCTCGTAACCGCTTTTCAAGAAAGCGGCAGGTCGCGGGTTCAAACCCCGCCCGAGGCTCCAACACACGAACAAGTACAGGGTATCTAAATATCGCCCGCACTCATTTTATGGCAAGCGAGTACCTAGTCACATTGGCTTGAGTTGCACGCCCAAACCCCACGCATAGTGAGGTGAAAAAATGCCACGTAAAATAGCACGATACGGTTGGATTCGGGATCTTCCAGACCAAAGAGATCATTTCTATGCTGCACCACCTGAATTTCTACTCAAGCTTCCGCCGAGTGTTGACCTGCGACCGCAATGTCCCGACGTATACGACCAGGGACAACTTGGAAGTTGCACCGCCAATGCTATTGCGGCCGCATTGGAATTCGATCAAATGAAAGAGAAACAAGCGAATATCTTCGTGCCATCACGACTTTTTATCTATTATAACGAGCGTGCAATGGAAGGGACGGTAAATGAGGATTCAGGCGCCCAAATCCGAGACGGAATCAAAAGTGTTGCGAGTCTAGGAGACTGCCCCGAAGACCTATGGCCTTACGATATCACGAAATTCGCAGTTAAACCTCCCCAACAATGTTACCAAGAAGCATTGAAGTTCGAGGCAGTGCTGTACCAGAGACTTTCGCAGATTTCTAATCAACTAAAGGGATGCTTAGCTTCTGGCTACCCGTTTGTCTTCGGCTTTGCTGTGTACGAAAGCTTCGAAAGCCAACAAGTAGCGCAGACCGGCCATGCTCCGATGCCAGCACCCACGGAGGCATCTATTGGTGGGCATGCTGTAATGGCTGTCGGATACGATGACTCACAGAACTGGTTCATTGTAAGAAACTCTTGGGGAGTTGGCTGGGGCATGAAAGGATACTTCACCTTACCTTACGCATACCTGCTCGAACAGAATCTCGCCAGCGACTTCTGGACAATTCGTGTAGTAAGCTGAAAAACACGTCGGTTGAAGGATCACAAAACGCTTAGGTCCAAGAACGAAGCATAGTACCCGCCGTAACCAGAATGAAAGTGCCAACACAGAAACTCAACGTGAAGCTCAGAAACGAATTCTTGATTGAATTACCGTCTAATAGAACCACGGGGCATAGGTGGGAGGCTAACTACGACAAGTTACTCCTGCAACTTTCAACCACAAATTACAAACGCATCTCAAAAAAGACAGGAGGCGGTGGAACAGAGTCCTTCGCCTTCATACCCTGCGAGAAGGGAATAACGCTGGTCCGAATGGTCTACAAACGGCCTTGGGAGAAGATAAACACGAAAGAAGTTCTGTACGAGGTCACAATAGAAGACTGAAAAGCCCTCGGGCAGGCAAACTTTCATCTCCAGAGAGCGATCAACACTATAACTTGCGAATCAGAGACAGATAGTAAAGATAAATCGGCAATATTCCCAACAACGAGTATACTGCTATGGGAACCTTGTTGACGAGCCTCCAAGGAACTTTCTGAATCCAGCTACCACAACACACACACCGAAAATGACGCCTGTGACAAGCGTCTAATTTTCCGCCTTAAGATGTAGAGCGGTACAAAAAAGACTATAGGATCGTAAATTACTCTCATCTTGTTCCGCAGTGGTTTTCCTTTCAAGGTCATGTGTGGCCGAATGTTGTTATGGGAGTTTCAGCAACAGTTTCCTAGGCAATCAAGTGAAGTTTGCGGTTTCAGTTATCGCCGAGTTCGTCGTGATCGTTGGTGAACTGCTAGTCCCAGAATAGCTTCCGCTTCCGGTGCCTTTCCAGGATTTGAATGTGTGACCGGAGCCCGCGGTGGCTGTGATTGTAAACTTCTGTCCTGCGTTATACCATCCGCTGGACGGAACTAACCCGAACCCTGACGGACTCACACTCAGAGTTAGTAGATACTGTTTCTGGAAGGTGGCTGTGTAGGTGGTTGGAGAACTTGGAACGGTTACTATATGTGATTGGGTACCTCCGCCACTCCATGCGGTGAAAACGTATTGGCAACCAGCACCGCAGGACACGGGTGAAGCCGCTGCGATTGTATGCGTCGACCCGATCACCCAAGTGAAGGTCTGCGGGGTTTTCACTGCGACGCTATCGACGACCACGTACCCTGAACCTGTTGGGTTTGAGGTAACCGTGATGATGACTCCGAGGGTTGCTGTTTCAGTAATCTGCGCGTTCATTGTGATTGTTGCTGAACTACTGGTACCCGCATAGCTGCCTGCTCCGCTTCCAGTCCATGAGAGGAATTTGTAGCCAGTTTTCGCCGCAGCCCCAATCGTCACCTTCTGCCCTGCATTATACCAGCCGCTGCTGCTAGGCGTAGTAGACCCTGCCCCGGAGGGGATCACTTGCATCGTCAAGTAGAATTGGTGCTGATACTTGAAAGCAAGCGTGCTGCTGCCAGCTATCGTTCCACTGGTCGCCTGAGTAGTGAACCATCTCTCACCCGCACCGGAGCCTGATAGCGGATTCGGGGTAACAGACCAGCTACTTCCAAAATCGGCCGCCACGCCAACAGGTGTGGTCGTCAAGGCCAGACTTTCCGGAATGCCCCCTGCGACGTAGTTGAAGTTGGGCGCTGACGGGGTGCCTCCGCCAACAATCGCATAACTCACAGTCAAGGTTACCAGTTTCGGAATGAAAGTAGCCTTCAACGTTACCGCATTATTGGGCATAGAAAACTTGCAAGGATTGGCTGAACATGAGATTCCCGTTTGAGTCGACCAAGTTGAGAATTGCCATCCAGAGGAGGGTGTGGCTGTAACTGTGACCGAAGAACCAACAGCCTCCGAACAACCAGAAGGACAATTAGGCGAAACAGAACCCGACCCAGAAGAAACGCCAGTCGTCAAAGTCTGCTTGTTAGTTGTTGCTCCGTTGCTCTCAGTGAAGACTATTTGGCCATTGCTGTATGAAAAGCAGGAGCCTAAATTGAGATTGTTAGTCTCCCCGGTATACCCTGTATTCACGCATGATGGTACAATCACGTTCCCATTAGGATCGCTCAAAGTATTCGAGACATTAATCGATGTCCCGGAATTGAATTGTGCTTGTGAACCACCGCCGTAGCCGAAGACATTGAATTCAGCATCCTTCCAATTCTTGTACAGATTCAGGACCTGGTCCGTGATCGAAACACTGTAACAATTTCCCCCAGAGATACAGAGCTTGACCTCGTCATATCCTGAGTTGCCAAAATTGGCATAACCCCCTAGGCTCAGGCTAGAAAGGTTCGTAGGTGCCTCCAATGGAGTGATAGCACCAAGACTATTAGCATAACAGTCCCCCGAATATGACATCCAAGAGCTCCCGCCCGGAGGCCCAGTGCTTGGGCAACTGGATCCATAGCCGAGTAGCCAATACTGAATGAATACTCCTGTAAAATACTGTCCACTAGGGTCAGTCACAAACACGAATTGCTCCCAACCTGTGGTTGACTTGCCCCCGGTGTAAGTTGTACTGGTGGTGAAAGTCTGAGAGTTGACTTGGAGACCAAAGGCATGGGCTCCCTGACCATGACCACACGAAGAAAAGAATGGCGCCACACATACATCAGTTTCGCTCGTCAATCCGCTAACCTGAAACGATCCAACTGAACTACTGATGAACTTGCTGGATGGCGCCTGTGCAACCTCATCATTTCCATTGCCCATTGTTGACGGTAGTGATGGTAGTAACGGCAGTAAGGGCGCGGTCCCGCACTGATTCGGTTGCCAAACGGTACTCGGATACGTGGCCTTAAAGCATCCAGCCCGCGGCGCGTGAATATGGAACATAGATCTTGTCCAATTGGCGAATTGCATAGGCCTGGTTGATTCGTTGAATGTTGTTGTTGATTCGTTGAAGGATGATGCATTTAGCAAGCCTGCACTTGCAGTCGGACCCGACGCCTTCGTTGGGGCCTTTATCAAGGATTGTGACGAAAGTGGCACTGATTGAATATTCTGGATCAGTAAGACTGTGCTCAATAGCACAAGAGTAAGAAGGTGCCGTGTATTCAACCTGAACGCATGCAAGTCTTTGTCTCCCCTCCTATAGCAAATTGCCTCGCGAATGAGCTCCCGTCGCTTCGGTTAGAGCTTCAATATGCTAGTGTTACTCGTATTTTAGAGTTAGAGAACTCGCATATTAGAGCTCTAGAGAAAGAAATCGCATATGGGGTTCTGTGTGTGGTTAACCAGGCTCCGAGCATAGAACTTTATGCATAGTAATGACAAGGCGATCGTATGTTACACAATAACGGAAAACGGGCAACGGCCATCTTGCTGCTCGTTATCTGTGTGGCTGGGGCCAGCGCGATAGTCACTAGCTCACTCGAAAGCCGTTTTATCGACCAACCGACCGTAACCGAAACGAGGACGATTAACCTCTCAAGCGTCCCGTTCAACTCCTCTCTATACTTAAGTTCTGAAGTAGGTTCCTGTAGAGGACCGTCAGGGTTTACGCCTTGTTTTGGTGGTAACTTCAGTCAGGCAGAAGTATTCAACTGTGTGACCGCGGCTTCGTTGCCGTCGGGGTGCACACAGCGTGTGGTGAGTTCATCAAACTCACAAAATAGTTATCAAATAACTATTTGGTATCCCTATGTCGGTCATAGCAACGAGTCGTTGTGGGCTAACTGCATTTATACGGATAGTGGCGACCCTGGACAGCATTATAGTGCATTCTGCGTCTCAATAAGCTCGACAGCATTCATCGTTAGTGAACCAGCCCCCCCGCCACTATGATGAGTAGGACTACGAGATTTAGTAACGGAAAAACCGGCAGTTTCGCGACGCTCCTAGGACATTTAGAAATGGCGATTACTTACAGACCGACGACGCGAAGTTCTGCAGCTGACAGAATGTCGTTTGCGAACGCCGGTATGTGTGGGTGGGCGGCCGTTGATCTTGCGGGTGGAAGGAAATTTATTGCGATTATGCAGTGTCGGCTCTTTGCAGAGGATTCTTTCACGTTGCTGTGTGGGTTCTCGACGTATGACGAGGTTCGGTAGATGATTCATCCATGCGGGTTATATACTGGGCTGGGTAGTTGCCTAACTACGGTGTGTAGTTAATTGGTCGGTAATGATAAGCAGACGATGTATGCGTACGTAGTGACTGTGGTTGGCGTGGTTCTTGCGGCCATAACCACGGCGTACAATGCGTTTCGTTCGTACATGTTCAGCCAAATGCGCCGCGCTTCCTTCAATCCAGGAAACGTCACGGGAAGTCAGAATTTTACGAGGTTTCGCCAGTTCGGAAACGTGAACCCGTACGGCGGCATCGTTGGCGGCGTTATGATCGTGGCCGTGGTCATCGCCATCATCGGCGTGGTTTGGCTCGGTCTATGCCTTCGCAAGTCTAAGCCCTAGGGCGCTTAGGCTTTTGATAGTCAGAGGATTTCTTTAAGAACTAGAAATTATATTCCGTACGGCATAGAGGTAGAGATGGAGAATGCAGTCACTAATCCTTGAAGACTGCCAACACACACGCGTGCACGAGATCGGGGAAGACTTCGACAAGGAAGGAAGGCTCCTCAAGCTCGTAAGATGCGCCAAGTGCGGCCTTCTAATGCGCGAATACATCCCGAACCTCTAGGGTAACAGGGCCGCAGGATTGTCCGGTGTCTGACACCCAATCATTGAATGTGTACGGCCAATACATTCGCACACGACGATGCGCATCGTTTCCAAGGTACTTGTACCCTCGCCAACCCTCCTGCAGCCATCTCCACCACCGTTAAGGACGAGTAACATAGTTTGCTCCAAAATTGGAGACACCCCCCCGGCTCGACAAAAGCTATCGTTCGCAAGGGAGAGGGTGGATCCACCCATTGAGGGGTGGTGCCAAACGGTGCCAAACGAAGCTAGCCCGCGCCTCATTTTAAGCCTAGATCCACTCATGCGGCGGGGTTTGCAGGGCCGAAGCGATCTACAATCCCAGATAACCCTAGGCGGGTCGAAGAGCCTTAGGCGGGTATCTTGGTTCCTGGGTTCAGTATCCCGTCAGGGTCGAATAGTTTCTTTACGTTTTTCATGAGTTCGAGCTCTTTCCTCGTCATTAGCGATTCGAGCTTCTTCGTCCTTATCTTCCCGATTCCGTGTTCACCCGTTATGACGCCCCCAGCTCTCGTCGCAATCCCGTAAATTTCGTTCCTCAGGTCCTCCACGTACTTTGTGCCCTCGCCTTCCTTCTTCATGATGTGGACGTGTAGATTACCATCCGCTGCATGGCCAAAGACTTCGAGCAGGGCCGCCCGCCTTGTCGCAACATCTTCTATCTCTCCCATCACTTGCTCTAACTCCGCAGTGGGCACTGTTATGTCCAAAAGGTCCATCGTTTCGCTCTTCAAGGCGAAGTAGATGTCACTTCTTATTCTGAGAATATTGTCTTGGTCACTCTTTGATTCTGCAACAAATGTTTCGTAAGTCGTGTTCTCTTTGCATATTTCGGCTACCTTGAGGCTTTCTGAGAGAGCTTGATCTCTATTGGGTTCAGCCATCATTATGATTAAGTGGCTTCTACCCGTCTTTACCGGCCAATTTGCGTTTAGGCGTTTTGCCGTTCTCTCCACTAAGTCTCTCTCGACATATTCTACGGCGAGCGGAGTGCTTGAACGCAGTATCTTTGGGACGCTTGATAGTACATCGTGTCGATTGTTGTAGGGCACGATGAGGGTCAGTGTTGCTCCAGGCTTGGGGTAGAGTCGGAGGATTACTTTGGTGATTACTGCAAGGGTTCCTTCACTACCTATAATGAGCTGCATAAGGTCGTAGCCTACGTTGTTCTTATGGATCCGCCCTCCAAGGTTCAATATTTCTCCAGTCGGAAGCACGACTTCCATTCCCATAACCTGATTTCTCATCACTCCATGTCTCACGGCTCGGGATCCTCCAGCATTTGTTGCCACGAGCCCGCCCACCTGTGCGTTTTCGTCGCCCGGGTGTGGTGGAAAAGATAGGTCGACTTCTTCCGCTGCGTTCGCAAGCCCTCCGAGGGTCACGCCGGCTTCTGCAACCGTCAGGAGGTTTGCTTCGTCTATCTCGATTCTGTTCATCCTCTCCATTGAGAGAATTATCCCGTCCCTCGTCGGGACGGCGCCGCCTACGAGACCAGTGCCGCCTCCTCTAGGGAAAACCGTCACCCGGCTTTTGCTCGCAAGTCGTAGCACTGAGGAGACCTGTTGAGTATCCCCCGGTCTTATCAAGACAAGATCGCTGGCTGGCTTTGGCCTCACTGAGGGAGGAGTTTCGTCAGCTAGGTAATTTTGCATTTGTTCAATGTTGGTTGAAATGTAGGGCTTCCCTACGACTCTCCCGAACTCCTCTACGAGAATTTCATCCATTCTCTGACCCACACCGCGTGCTAATACATGAATTCGGTTGAACGCCTAGGCGCTATTGATTTTCGTAGTTCATGACGTTGTCTTCGATCACAGCCATTTCGACACCAGCATTCTCGAAGAGCTTTCTGGTTTCTTGGGCGGCGTGGTATCTCTTTCTAGCAACTACTCTCTTGATTCCAGCGCCTACTGTGATCATAGCGCATGCATAGCAGGGTTCGAATTTCGAGTATAGCGTTGCTCCCTCTACTGGTATTCCGAATTTTGCGGCTTGGATTAGGGCATTGGCTTCGGCGTGAATGGTTCTGACGCAATGTTGGCTTATGTTATCGTCTTCATCAACGACTCTTCTCATCATATGCCCCGCTTCGTCACAATGCGGTTGGCCTGGGGGAGACCCAGCATAGCCAGTCGACAGAATTCTTCGGTCTTTCACGATCAATGCGCCCGCTTTCCCTCTGTCACACGTTGACCTTTCAGATACGGTATCCACGATTTTTAGGAAGTATTCGTCCCAGCTCGGGCGAGTCATAGGTTGTCAGTATGCTTAGAGGAGATTTAAGGACCCGCAAAGCTTTTTCTGGCCAGTGGCCTGCCTACCCTTGGCCCTAACCATTGACGAAGAAGCTCTTCTGGGATGATGCATACCTCAAGGAATTTGATGCGAAAATCCTGTCTGTTGATGGCAATCAAGTAGTGCTCGACCAGACCGCGTTTAATCCTCGTGGAGGAGGACTGGTTGGAGATATTGGGACCTTGGGTAATGTGAAGGTCCTTGACACGGTCAAGGGAGCTAACGATTCCATTGTACACATGGTCGAATCGACCGCTGGTTTGGGTATGGGAAGTAGTGTGCATGGAAATCTTGACTGGGGCAGGCGGCATAGGATAATGAGGATGCACACTTCCGCCCACCTCCTAAGCTCTATATTCAACAAAGAAACCGGCGCCCTGATCACTGGGAACCAAATAGAACCCGACAAGTCGAGGATAGATTTCAGCCTAGAGAACTTCGATAGAGAAAAAATCCTACTGCTCTGCAAGCAGGCTAACGAAGCTATTGCGAAGAACCCGCCGGTCAAAACGTATTTCATGCAACGGGAAGAGGCAATGAAGATTCCGGGTATCATAAAACTCGCAGCCGCTAGCCCACCCGACGTCAAGGAACTCCGCATCGTAGAAATCGAAGGATACGATATCCAAGCCGACGGCGGTGTCCACGTGAAAGAGCTTGGGGAAATAGCTAAGATAGAACCCTTGAAATTCGAAAACAAAGGCAAAAGCAACAGAAGGCTCTACTTCACGATCCCATGAATCAGAAAACGCTATAGAACAAACTTTCATGGGGACGAGAATCGATGACGGAACCACCTCCAAAACCCGACCGAGCGATTCACCCATTTCACACTTACGACATGATCTTCGAAATACCCGAAGCCATCAGACAGACGCTTCAAACGATGAACGATAAAGCTCAGCCTATAACGAGAAAGCTCGCGGATAGGAGCCGCATCTATTTCACGGGATGTGGAACCGCCTTCTTCGCTTCAATGCTAGGTTCACAGGTCCTCTCGCCGTCAAGAGGGGCCAGCGTCCGGTTCGCGTCGGTCCCCGCGCTCGAGCTTCAAAGCTATGGCTATCCAATCGACAACACGTGTGCCGTAGTTGGGCTCTCCCATAGCGGTATCACGAAGACAACCGTCGATGCATTGAAGCATGCTAGGGGAAAGGGAGCGCTCACTATCGGCGTGACACATTTCGAGGGCAGACCCATCTCAGGCGCCTCGGACGAGACACTGGTTGTGGGAAACGGACCTGACATATCACGATGCCACACGAAGTGCTATGTGGCGTCCGCCGTAGCGTGTATGCGAATTGGCATTGAATTACTGAAACGTTCCGAAGGTTGCGAACCAGATCGCTTGCATAGACTTGAAGCAGGTCTGAATCAGCTGCCCGAGATTGCGGCGCGGGTGCTCAACTCTGTGGATGGGCTTTGCAAGCGGCTGGCGGAAGGACGGCGCAGCTCTGATAGTTGTTACTTTGCAGGTACAGGGCCTAACGTTCCCAACACGCTTGAAGCCGCCCTGAAAATTATGGAAACAAGTTTCATTTCTGCACAAGGGTTTGAAACTGAACAATTGCTGCACGGCCCCTGGGTGTCAATGGACGATAAGAGCACCCTCGTAGTCTTGGCTCCGAATGGCATGTGTCACGGGCGCAATGTAGACCTAGTGAAGGCAGCAAAGGAATTCGGGACACCCGTCATCGGTTTGATTGATGATGAGGACACTGAGCTGCGTTCTCTCTGCGATGAGGCCGTTCAACTTCCCGCGGTAGACGAATACCTATCGCCGTTCACCAACATTATTCCGCTCTACCTCTTTGCCTACTATTCGAGCGTGGCGCGGGGGTTCAACCCTGACCTGTTGAGATATTCGACACCGGCTTACTGGCGTGGAAGGCAAGTAATTTTCCCGCCAGGCACCCACTAGAATTAGTTAGAGGTTAATGAAAAAAGAAGTAAGAAGAAAGGAAAGGGTTTCGCGGGTTCGTTCGCCAAGAGATTACTTGACGACTTCTCCAGTTGCGAAACGTGGACCAACAGTGTTGATCTTTACCTTCACCTTATCGCCAGGTTTGGTTTGTGGGACAAAGACTACGAAACCTTCGATCCTAGCAACTCCGTCACCGCGACGGCTAGTCTCTTTGATCTCAACTTCGTATTCCTTCCCTTCCTCGACTGGCTTGTTGAAGGAACGTTCAAAGCTCATTCGTTTCACCTCGACTTTTCGTTCAGCTAGTTCGTCGGGAGAAAACTCGCGCGTCGGAACGATTGGTTACGTATAAGACGATCGGCTTCAGCCCGTACACATAGCTTGCCCCTATAGCCTCCTCGGCACCTAATAACGCTACCTCAAAAACCGGAAATCCAGTTCGACAGCGATATTATTTGTGGCGGCGGTTTCTCCCATCCCTCGTATCAGCCCGCTGCCAGTCCCTCTTCCTTTGAGTCTCAATTCTTGTCCGACCGGATCTGAAGGATGGCTGATCTCTGCGGTATTCCTGGATTTGACCGTAGAAATCTTGGTAACCGTCCTCATTGCCTGCGAGGGACGAAATCAATTCGTTAAGTTTCAATCGAGTGGCGTCTGAAGAATTCTCGTCCCACGTTCGGGAATAAACGCCGTAGGCGAGGTGGAATTTGAAATCATTCGGCCTGTCAATTTCCAATTTAGACGGGCTTTTCTTCTCGGGGCTGCTCTCCGCCATCTGTGCTCTAGGTTTGGGAATGCATTAACATCCTATTTAATTCGCCTCGACTGCACATTCGTTCCTCCAAAACTATGACTTCTTACTGTTCTTACGAACTGTGAGAATTGAAAAATCACTCAAGTGTTCCAAGTTTGAATCAGTCGGTTCACGCAGGAAGGCTTTTATTCGTTGGAAGTCGTGTCGCCGTTGCTACAACACTTCCAGCATACTTTCATCACGGAGGTGAACAACGCTTGACAGAAAAGCCAGTTACGCCAGTTGCGCCAGTTACGCAAAGAGCCCCTTCCACCAGAGGCAACATTCCAATGAATACGGTCCTAATCGGCCAGAAACCGATGATGGCTTACGCAACCGCTATTGTTATGCAAATCAACAGTGGTTCCAAGGAACTTTCCGTTAAGGCACGAGGCCGCGTCATTTCTAAAGCAGTCGACGTAGTCGAAGTCTGCCGAAGACGCTTCTTCGACGGAAAGTTGGAGATAAAGGACGTAAACATAGGAACCGAAGTGCTAGGTGAAGAGGGCCAAACGAGAAATGTTTCCACGATCGAGATTAAGCTAACAAAGAAGTAGCCTAAACTCGACGGTTCGTGGATGAACCTCATCACTATTTTTCTTTATTTTTTTCTTCCTGATTATCGGCGTGGGCAAGCGTGAAGGGATTTGTTCGAACATGCTTCACTTGTTACCTTTGCATCCGATCGAATCCCCAAAGCGGGTTTTCGACAGTGCGGCTTTCTCTTTCATCGCTTGTTCGTATTCGGTATTATTGACTCAAAGTTCTTCAAAACAGAGAACTTTCCTCAATTCCTTGATCGAAAACTATTCTATTCATACGGAGCCTATTCCCGGCCCTGCGAATGAAAGAACAGGCAGAGGGGCCGGGTTCTTAAGTTCCCTGCGGCGTCTTATATTTTGACACAATATTTTCGGCAATCACTTTTGTTTGCGCGTGAAAGTCTTCGCTTAGAATGTAGGCGACTGCTGTCGTAACGCCAGCTTTCCAAAGCTCCTCCACCCTTGTGAGAGCTTGCTGAACAGTACCAATGACGCTGAATCCATCGATCATCTCATCAGTTACAAAATCCAAATGATGAGCAGCACTACTTGCGTGTTCCCAGTAGTCGTAGGCTCCCCTCTTTTCCATTCCCGCAATCAACGATTTGGGTAGGTTTTCTTTAGGATACTTGCGGAGAAGATCAAGAACATGGTTGGAGACCATCGCTGGGAACCAACGGACTTCGGTCCTTGCCTTGGCTATGTCATTAGTTACGTACCATGCAGCAGCGGAGATAACTTCAAAGTTGCGCAGATCTCTACCAACGCTCTGAGCACCCTTCTTTACCCAATCCAAGGACCACTTTATCACCTCTGGGTCAGCTATTTGTAGAATAACCCCGTCGGCAACCTCACCTGCAACCTGCAAGGCTTTGGGGCCATAAGCTGCAACATAGATCGGGATCTTACACTTTGCCCAAGGAAATCTTACCGTTACCCCATCCACTTCCGCCGCATCGCCCGAAGTCAAACTTCGGATAACTTTCACGGCATGTTTAAGCTCCTCTAGCGTGGCAGGTTTCTTGCCCATCGTGCGAACTGCACTGTCTCCACGACCGATACCTACGAAAGCTTTTCCACCCGTCACGTTGTACAGAGTAGCGGCCAAACTCGCGGTTACCGTTATGTGCCTCGTAAGCGGGTTCGTCACGAACGGACCTATGTTTATTCGATTTGTATTTACTGCCCATATAGCGTAATGTATCCAAGGTTCCTGCCATAAGAAATGAGAATCGTATGTCCCTGCTAGCTTGAATCCCGTTCTGTCGGCCAATCGAACCGATTCAAGTGTCTCAAACGGTTGCCGGGCGTTATAGATTACTCCGAAATCCTGCATAGTTGGCTTACGAAGCGAAAAAAGATATAAGTTTTCTTTGGCAGAGCAAACCATCCTCTACTACGTTGCAGGGACACAACATCCAAGCATTCCACCGTGAGTTTGGCATCAGAAACTAAGCGGCATACTCTATGATTCTAACTTGCAAACAACTACTACTCTAACAATAGGCGGGCTATGCAACTGTCCGGCCGACCATCATCTGTGTTTGTGTCCGAGCAAAAAGCCATAGTAGATGATTAGGCTACCGTTCAAAGCGTCATGCATTCTATCCTTGGATCTTCTTTAACGACTCTTCCAACGATTTGAGTATTTGTTCTTTCGATATCAGGCATATTGCTTATCCGTTCGAGTTTTCGCATGTAATCCTCTCTATCTGTAGCTCGGATTAAGACGGTAAAGTCATAGTCTCCCAAAACATAATAGACTGCCCAGACGCCTGGAATTTGAGAGAGCTTCGTGCCGACTTTCTTGTGATATTGTGGACCATACTTAGCCTTCACGAGCACGACCGCAAGGTAATCGTATCCTAATCTGGCTGCGTTAAGTTTCGCATAGTAACCCTCAATTATCTTATCTCGTTCGAGTCTGCCGATTCTATAATGGACTGTAGATTTCGGAATCCCTAACATCTTAGCAACCTTCTGAAGGGGAGTCCTCGAGTCTCGCTGGAGTATTCCAAGCAGAGTCTTGTCTACCTTATCCAACCCGCCTACACTCCCTTGTTTGCCACATTGAGCAGCACCTTGAGAATATCAGTCCGCTTCCAATCTCTTGCGGAGCTAGTCTTATCGTATCCGACGAGATTTCGGTTCGAGTTCATCATTAAGCTACAGTAGAGTGATTTCCCGCCTTTGGGTTTTACTTCTTGGATTGAGCATATTCCCTCATTGAGGAACGTGCATGGAGAGAGAGAAAAAGTCCAACCTGTTTCAGCGATTGTACCTGGCTCGTCATCTTTGCGAGCGGGACAAACATAGTAATGCTTCTTGCCTGAGACCTCAACGTAATCCAGTACAAGGAAACGCGTGAATAGCTCCGTTTCAGAAAGGCCGAAATGATCTGCAATCTTGCCGAGATCATTAGGGGCTAGAGCGCAGGGATGGGTAATGCAACAGTTAGCACATCGTGAACAAGGCTTCAGTGTGGACGCCTCAATTCTTCCCAATGGGTTGCCGTATCCTCTCTCGGGAAATGGGTGCTGCAAGTTAAGAAAAGTCTTGGAGTGAGGTCAACGCCTTAGTTCTGTCTTGTGCGTAGCGCTTGTATAGCCTGCTTACATTTGATATGAATTTGATTTTGTCGCCCGCCTCCACATAGAATTTCTGCATCCTTTCCTCAAGGGTTTTGGCAGCCGAGATCGCATCGGTTATCGCAGCTCCATTTGGGAGGGTGGTGTTTAGAGCGTATGTTTCCTCGAAAATGCCTGACACTGGTTCGAGTAGAGAATGATCGACGCTCTCCCGAGCGGTTCTTTCAAGATCCTTTCGTCGCCGGTCGCTGTTATCAGCGAATTTCGTGAATAATTCTTTTGCCTGTGCGAGTTGGTTTGTAGCTGCTAGCTTTCGGTAGAATTGGGCGGTCTGGTCTTCAAGTTGTAGGGTGTACCGGAGAACCATGCTGAAGGTAGTGAGTTCCATTGGTTACGCGCCTCACCTGCATTGCATGGCTCGTGTGTTTCTAGAACCATCGCGATATGGCGACTTTTCGTTCCGTGAAGAAGTTGATAGCATCGTAGCCCTGCCCGTGCAGGTCCCCGAAGAATGAATCCTTCCAGCCGCTGAACGGGAAGAAGGCCACTGGTGCTGCTATGCCAATGTTGATTCCAACGTCGCCTGCCTGCACGCGGTGCTTGAATTCTCTTGCCCATTTGCCGCTTGACGTGAATATTGACGCGGCGTTTCCGTACGGGTTCTCATGTATCATTCTAAGTGCGTCGTCGAAGTCCTTGGCTCTGATCAGGCACATAACTGGCCCGAAAATTTCCTCGGAACCAATCTTGCTTTTCGGATCGACATTGTCAAAGATTGATGGGCCGATGAAGTAACCCTTCTCGTATCCAGGCACTTTGATGTCACGACCGTCCAGGATTAGCTTGGCGCCTTCCTTCAGCCCAGTTTCAATGTAGGATAGAACCTTGTCTTTAGCTGCTTTCGATCTGAGCGGACCCATCTGGACAGTCTCGTCAAGCCCGTAGCCTGTCTTGGTGGCTTTGGCAGAATCCATAAGTTTCTTCTTTAATTGCTCATAGAAGGCATCGTCACCCACTGCCACAACATTCGCTCCTGCGAGGCATCTTTGGCCGGCACAGCCGTAAACTGAGTTCATTACTGCAGGCATTATCTTGTCGAGTGGGGCGTCGGGCATTACGAGCAGAAAATTCTTGGCGCCTCCTTGGCATTGTGCGCGTTTTCCGTGGGCTGTTGCCGTGCTGTACACGTACTTGGCGACTGGTGTGGATCCTACGAAAGACACGCCCTTCACATCTGGGCTTTGTAACAGCGCGTCAGAAACGTCTCTCGAACCGTTGACGATGTTGATTACTCCCGGTGGAAAGCCGGCTTCGTCGGCCAGCTCCGCCATCTTGTTCATAGTAAGAGGAACTTCGCTGGACGGTTTTACTATGTAGGTATTGCCGCATGCTACAGCGTATGGAAGGAACCAGAACGGAATCATTCCTGGAAAGTTTGATGGCGGTAGACACGCGAAGACACCAAGGGGCTGTAGGATACACTCCTCGTCTAGACCGGGGGCTATAGTCTCCAGATTGTAACCCATCATCAATGTGGGAATGCCCGCGGCGTGTTCGACGCATTCGATAGCTCTTCGAATCTCCCCACGAGACTCATCTATACTCTTCCCATGTTCTTTTGTTAAGATTTGTGAGACTTCTTCGAAGTGCTCTTCCATGATATTCTTGAGCGTGAACATGTAGCGCGCTCGCGTCAATGCTGGAGTTTCACTCCACTCCTCGTACGCCTCCTTGGCATAGCGAATAGCCTCATCCACTTCCTCTTTCGTAGACATGGGAACACGGGCCATGACTTCAGTCGTGGCAGGGTTCACGACGTCTAGGGTCTTTGTCGATTTGGATACGACCCATTCACCGTTCACATAATTTCTGATAACCGGGATTTCCTTCTTCTCAATCACTTTTGTGGCTTGTACCATATTTCATCGCTAGAATTGGACAGGGTTCAACTGGTTATATGGGTTATGGTGGACTCTCATTAAGGGCAACTAGGGCTCGCCCATTCGCACGCTCTTATCGACATACGATTACGTTTTCGGGAAGGAGCTTACGCTATACAGGTCTGTTTGACACGTCGAGATTGGTCGACGGAGCACTTTACGCGTTTGGGCGTACGTTATTCGATTTCTTTGTCAGCTACGGAGAGCGATTTGTCTAGTGCCTCGATGCCTTGGTCGATCTCTTCTTTCTTGACTATGAGTGGGGGCGCAATGGTTAGGTAGTTGATCCAAGTCGATACGAATACGCCGTTGTTCATGCATTCGTTCGCGACACGGTCAACCATCAACGGTTTACCCTGAATCTTATCTTCACGCGTATTGAACCAGGCTCTTGTTTTTCTATTTCTTACTAGTTCGAGGCCCCAGAACAAGCCAATTCCACGTGCATCCCCAATCGAGGGATGCTTGTCCTTCAACGCCTTCAATCGGTTACCCATATACTCGCCAAGCTCCTTCGCGCGTTCAATGAGGCCTAATCGCTTGTATTCTTGAATCGCAGCAACTCCAGCAGAGAGAGTTAGGGGATGAGCCTCATACGTATGGCCTAGCGCAAAGTAATGCTCCTCATAGTAATCTGCAATTTCACGTGTTGTCGCCGTGACGCTGAGTGGAATATATGCCCCCGTGATGCCCTTGGCGGTGGTTAGAATGTCAGGTTTTACGTTCCAATGATTAACAGCAAACCATTCTCCAATTCTCCCCCAACCGCTCATGACCTCATCGCAAATCAGGAGAACACCATGTTTCTTCGTGATTTCACGTATGCGTGGCAGATATTCGTCGGGCGGAACGATGACCCCATTGCTGCCGACAATCGGTTCTAGGATAACGGCGGCAACATTGGATTCATGTTCGATCATGTACTCCACGTAATCAGCGCAGGTTATACCACAGTCGGGATATTCAAGCCCGAACGGGCATTGGTAACAGTAGGCATCCGGCGCGAAAATGACCCCCTCTATCTTCCCAGCAGGCTCGATCGGATAGCGCCTAGGATCGCCAGTGGCTGCAATAGACCCCGCCGTTGAGCCATGGTATGACGTGTACCGTGAAATGATCTTGTACTTGCCAGTATACTGCCGTGCAATCTTAATCGCCGCCTCATTTGCCTCGGTCCCCGAAGTAGCGTAGAAGAACTTCTCAAGTCCCTGGGGCATCACGCCCAACAGAGACTTGGACAATTCTGCCCTAACCTCTGTACCGAACGCAGGCGCCACATACGGGAGTTTCTTGGCTTGCTCACAGATAGCTTCGATTACAGCCTTGTTCCTATGCCCAAGGTTTGAGCACATCAGTTGGGATGAGAAATCAAGAAAACGCTTCCCCGATGCATCGGTGAAATTACACCCTTCCGCATCAGTTATTATGCGCGGCACCCATCCCTTCTGCGCGCGCCACGTTCCATATGTGTGATGTTTTATGAGAGACACGGCATCCACTTGTTCCACCATTTCAACCATTTGACATCAATTCTCCTAGGGCGTTTTGCGCTTAATATAGTTGCTATCCAATTTTCAGTAGGACATTTTGGACAATGTCCAGACCATTGTGCTTGGTAAGCAGAGCTAAGGGCAACAGCGCCTTGATAGCTTCGAGTCGTCGTAACTTATCTAGCGAATTAAGGTCAAGTTTTTGGCCGAGAATCGGTGGCTGCGTCCCAAAGGCGACGCGAGCATGCGAGATCTCGATAACATCAGCAACTTGCTTTCTTATTGGACGGCGGGCCTCATTTCGTTATCTGAGTGCCTGACTTACCGCCCAATGCGTCGACGGCCTTGCTAAGGGAACTTATTATTGCTCGTTCCCCGCCCCACTTCAGGAACCTTAGGCATGCCTCCACTTTGGGGGCCATGCTGCCTGAGAGGAATTGCCCCTGGGCAAGGTACGCTTCTGCTTCTGTCACAGTCATCTTGTCTATAGGTTTCTGGTCCGGTTTACCGAAATTCAGCATCGCCTGATCAATGTCGGTGAGTACCAGGAAGTCGGTTGCATTGATGGCCTCAGCCATTCTTTCACCTGCTTTGTCTTTGTCTATCACCGCGAATACACCTTCTAGATGTCCATCCTTGTTGCGGAACACAGGGATGCCTCCACCGCCAGACGCTACAACGATAACCCCCTGATCGACAAGCTTCCTTACTGTATCTCCTTCAACATTCGCAATGGGGTCAGGCGACGGTACAACTCGGCGGTATACTTTAGCGGCCGAACCCAGAGGCTTGACTTGCTTGATGACAAACCCCTTCATTTTCTCCTGCATGTGTTCTTTGCCAGGTTTCGGATTGATGACGTACCCTTTCTCTTCTACAAGTTTGTCAGCCTCTTCTTTTGAGAAGAAGTTACCTACCGGCTTCGTGGGATCCAAGAAATCCGGATCGTCGGGGCTTACGAGAACTTGGTTCACAACCGAAATCACCTGCAGCCGCGCCAAGCTGCCCCCAGCGTCGCGAAGGACGTTTTGAAGCGTCTGCTGGAACATGTAACCAATTTGTCCTTGGGTCATAGCACCGACGACGTCCAAGGTCTGTGGAGGAACGAGCGTTTGGGCCTGCTCCTGCTGAACCAGCAGGTTACCTGCTTGCGGGCCGTTGCCGTGGGTTATTGCAATTGAATCCGCGGCTTTTCTTCGGAAGAGCGTCGCGATCTGTTCACACGTTACCGCGACATTGTGGAACTGTTCTTGGGTGGTCCCCATCTCGTTCGCTTGCTTTATGGCGTTTCCGCCTAGCGCAATCAACAATCTCTTACTCAATCACTTACCCTCAAAACAAATTATGGTGACCCTCGGTTTCGTACGTCAACCACTTAGCTCAATGCGGCACTCTACTAGTGCCGAGTCTGAGTGCAAAGACTAATAAACGCGCCTAGCCGCGGTTCTCCGCTTGATTGCTTTGGCTCTGACGGAACCCCAAAAGACAATACTAACCGTTCAGAATCTCACAAAGAGATTTCCACCTAACGTCCTAGCGCTCAATGACGCAAACCTTTCCCTAGAAAAGGGAAAGATGTACGCCTTGGTGGGCGAGAACGGGGCTGGCAAGACCACTTTACTGAAGATCATCTTTGGCTTGCACAAACCGAGCTCAGGCAGGGTGTTCTTCAAGGGAGAGGAAGTGACCGGTAACTCTCCCTCCGAGAACATCGACAAACGCATGGCGATGGTAACACAAGAGCTCTCTCTTATTTCCACGTTTGATTCTGTTGAAAACACGGCCCTCCAAAGGGAATTTTCCAAGAAGTTGGTCTTGGACCTGTCCGACAGCGGTTATAAGCTAAGTCAATGGGCGGAGCAGTTAGAGTTCAAAACCGACCTCCGAAAGAAGATCGCCCAGCTTCCGCTAGAAGAGTGCCAAAAACTCGAGGTGCTAAGGCGCCTATCCTGCTTTGTCGACCTGCTAATGCTAGATGAGCCTTCGACTATGCTGACTCCCCTCGAAGAAGAGCAGCTGTTGTACGCTCTCAAGAACCTCGTCGCTAAGTTTGGGCTAACGGTGGTTATCACAACCCACAAATTTCAAAATCTCTTGAAGTACCCAGACGAAATCGTGGTAATGAGAAAAGGCACCGTTGTCCTGCACGACAAGGTCGAACATCTATCAATGACCGACGTGATAAGGGCTGTCACGGGCGAACAACCGAGAAGAAGAACGGAAGCCGACCGGCGCGTCGAAACGGCGCCTTTGTTGGAACTAAAGAATCTTAACTCTGTGGATCGCCAGAGCGGGCGTTCTTTGAAGGACATAAGCCTCACGGTTCATAGTGGCGAGTTCGTAGGAGTGGTTGGATCGGCGTTTAGCGGAAAAGACGTTCTAGCCAAGGCCATTATGGGCATGGCTCACAATACGCAAGGGTCTGTGATATTCGACGGTGAAGACATAACAAGGCGGAAAACGAAGCAGATCTTGTCCAAGGGATTGGATTGCATCTTCAAGGACAGAGAGATGATGCAGGTCCCGACACTGAGTGTGGCTGAAAACGTAGTGCTGAATCAGTACTATGAACAACCTTTCTGTAAGAACTTCCTCATGAATAGGAGCGCCATGGAGGCACTCGCAGAGAAAGCGGTGAGTGCATTCGCGATAAAAACCCCGAGCACGAGTACACCCGTGAAAGCTCTTTCTGGGGGGAATCAACGCAAGGTTATGATTGCGCGTGCGTTGCTGAAGGAATCGAAACTGGTTATCGCAGAGGAGCCGGCGATCGGTCTCGACATAAGGACTAGCCAAGAGGTCATGGATTACCTAGTTCGATTGAGGAACCGGGGAGGAGGAGTTATTTTGATCAGTGAGGAGCTTGGGGACGTGATAGCATATTCCGACAATGTCTATGTGCTATATGAAGGAACAGTTAAGAACGTGCTGCCAGCTTCCGAAGCCACGATAGATAAGCTAGGGGGGTATATGCTTGGATTGGACAAAGTATAGGAGTCGTTTGGGAGGATTAAAGACTACACTCTACATGATTTTGATAGCGTTTCTGGCTTCGTCGATAATGACTTACATAGCGGGTGCACCATTTTCCCAATTCTACACGACGCTAGTAAAGCAAGGTCTAGAGACGCCTTCCGGACTTGGAACCCTCGTGGCACTAACCACGGTATTCGTTCTGACGGGTTTGGCCGCTAGTATTCCCCTCAGCGCTTCTGTGGTGAACGTGGGCGGCGAGGGCCAAATTTACATGGGCGCTTTGGCTGCGACGACAGTAATCGTCGCACTCGGAACGCAGTCAACGCTGGTAGTTGTCGCGGCCGCCTTGGTCACCGGAGGGGCATGGGGACTGATCCCCGCCATTATGAAGTTCAAATTCCGCACGAACGAGATTGTTTCAACTCTTCTACTCAATTTCGTCGCGATGTACATTGTTATTTACGCAGTGAGGGAGCCTCTCAGACTACCGGCGTCCATCACACCACAGTCTGAAATGCTGCCCCAGTTATTCTCGATTCCCAACCTACTAGCAACCATCGTGGTGGCAGTGGTTGTTACATATGTATTGACCGAGAGGACGAGACTAGGGTATGAGATTCAAGTCGTCGGCAGAAACCCTAGAGTAGCCGCGTATGCTGGCATCAACATAGCCTACACTGGGGTACTCACCATGGTCATAGGCGGAGCCCTTGCAGGACTTGGAGGAGCAATAATCGTCACCAGTAGCCTCATGGGCACTTTGATGCCGGGCATTTCTTCGAATTACGGATACGTCGGTATCGGCATCGCGTTGATGGCGAGGCTACACAGTACCGAGGTCCCACTGAGCGCGTTCATCCTGGCTCTCTTGTTCGTAACGGTCAGGCTCCTATCCACATCAGTCCCCACAATTCCGCTCTTATTATCCACGGCCGTGGTCGGCATAATCATGATAGCTGTGGCGATCGTGAGGCGAGAGTGACATGATAGATCTACCGACGGTGATTTATGCTGCACTTCTGACTTGCCCCCCGATCCTTCTTGCTTCGTTGGGCATGACCGTTTGCGAGAGGGCGGGCGAGTACAATATAGGAATGGAAGGCATAATGCTAGTCGCCGCGACGAGTACGTACTTAGTGGCTCTGGTCACCGGGAGCCTACCTCTGTCCATCCTCATCGGTCCACTTGTTGGACTGGCGTTCGGCGTTTCGTTAACGATCCTCCAACTGAGACTTAGGCTTGATCAAACAATCCTAGGCTTGGGCATTATCCTGTTTGGTACGGGGATGGACCCTTACCTAGCCGGATTCGTACCCGTTGCGACGGTGGGAAACGCTGTTGCTACACTACCAAGGGTCGGAATCTTCGCAAATTCCTATTGGGCCTTCCTCGTGAATCAGAATGTCTTTGTCTACATTTCCCTGGCAGCCATTCCCGTGGCTTGGTTTTTAACGAGCCGGACATTCTTTGGATTGAAGATGACAGCGGCCGGAGAGAATCCTGCGGGTAGCGACGCCGTGGGAGTTGATGTCTTCAAGACGAAAGCGATATGCTTGATTGTTTCTTGCATGCTAGGCGGTTTTGCGGGCGGATACTTCATATACGGTATGATTGGTGGCTGGATCGTAGGCGTTACGGGGGGTGCCGGGTTTCTGGCTATAGCCATCGTTAGAATTGGAAATTGGGATGTTCGATACGTGGGAATCTATTCCATCATTGTGTCCGCTCTATTTAGTTTCCAGTTCCTTGGACAAATCGTCTTTGGCAACATACCGAGTGAAGTTTTCCAGTCGATGAGCTACGTCATAAGCATTATAGTGGTGGTCCTGACGAACAGTATTGGTAAGAGAACAGGTCCAGCAGCATTGGGGATTCCTTACAAGAGGGGGTAGTCTGCTATCGTAGGACACAGCTCATTCGACGTGCTCGGCGATCGCCAGCCTTCCCCGCGAGCCACCCTCCGCCGCGACGGTCAACAGCCCAACCGACGTCGCGATCGACTGCTCGAATACTGTTTTCCCTAAACGTTTTCCAAAACCCCGCCTTGTACATGTGACTAGGTCTACTTCGATCAACCTTTCGTGTCTTCTTGCCCCAAGCAGTAGGTTTGCCGGGGCTTCCGGGAGGGTTTCGGCGAAAGCTGCGCCTAACCCAGCAGACGCGCCCGTTATTGGCCGCGAATGTCACGCAAGCTCGCACTACTCAAATAGCCCGACCTTTGTCAGTGTGAAACAAATGGCGCCTCATGACGCGAATTGTAGTCAAATGAGAGCGCAACGAAAAAAAATAAAATGTAAAAAAGGGTTTGGAAACACGGCCGTGTCTCGGACTACGATACTTGGAGCTGTGCCGGCCATGTTGTGTCCGTAGTAAGGTCGAATGTTCCTGCCGCGTTCCCTGCCCTCGCTGTGGCAATTGTCGAATTCACGATATCTGGAACTGGTATAGCGGAATTGAATGGAGTCAAGCTAACGGTGTTGTCTTTGAGGAAGTATCGGAAGTGTGGGTGGGGAAGGAAATCTGGATTGCCGGGATAATATACACGTGGCCAGTTGCCTTTCCAGATCATACTCATGATGTCGGACATGCATATGCCACAGTTCCATAATGTGCTGGCAACAACAGTATCTGGTGCAAGGGCGTATTGGTCAGAGTACACTCCCATCGCGTAGACGTGCGCAGCTTGTGCGCCCTTTATCGCGCCGGTTGTCATTCCGTCTCCTTGTCCACAAATAAAGTCACATCCGGCCGATGCTAATGCTGTAGCGGCCTTAAAACCCAGCGAGACATCATGGTAATCTCCCGTGAAAACGTAGTAGCATTCCGCTTTGGAATTAACTAATTTTGCTCCTTGCCTGTAACAATTGAAGATTAGCGCATCATATATGTCGTTGAAAGGTTGTACTGCACCCAATTTGTTTGTCTTCGTTAGTGCTCCACCAACTATTCCCTCCAGGAATGCTCCTAAGTGGGCATCCCACTCGTATGCGCCTGCATTAGGTGTGCTCGCGAGAGAGAAGGCGCTTTCGATAAAGGTGACGCCAGGATTCGCTTCTATCAGTGGTTTGTCCAGCGTTTGAGTGAAATCACTATCCCAAATCATGTTTGCGCCCTGTGATATGAAACCAGCGTAGACGCTCGGTTTGTCTGTTGGCTTAACGCTCCAAGCCGAGAGCCACTTTGTCTTTATGTCCGGGAATGTCTTTGCAAGGATTTGATCGGCCAAAGGCTGGCCCCTTAGCATGGCGCTTCCCCACTGGGTCCCGGCCGGACCAGCATTGACAGTGGCTATAATGAAGGGGTTAGGGATTTCCATAGTCGCCGACTGCGTTACGGTTTGTGTTACAGTTGAGGCAGTTGCGGGAGTCGAGGGCATTGAAACAGTGGAAAGCCCTCCGTAATATCCAGCAGCCGCGCCCACGGCCAGACCTACTACTCCTGTGCCGGCATACTTGAGATAATTGCGTCTACTAACTTTCTTACTTTCGCTCATGAGAATTAACCTTACCTAATGGGATGTAGGTCTTTCATTCTTAAGACTTCTGATGTGACACTCCGCGGGTCTGAGTAACAAGGCTTATAGGCCAGCTGCACCGCTCGCGAATGTCAGGGTGCTGAAAGTTAGTAAGTACTCAGTTGCATGGAAGGCACTGGATTTCTCCTGAGACTGAATGGACAGATGAAGAACTCAACACAGTTCTAGACGTTGCTTTCGATCTAAAAAAGAAGAAAGCCCGCGGCGAACCTCACGAACTGCTCAGAAGCAAGACGCTCTTCATGATATGGTACAACCCCTCTACAAGGACGAGAAATTCCTTTGAAGCGGGGATGACGCAGCTGGGTGGACACGCTCACGATCTTACGACCGACAAGCTGCAAATATCTCATGGAGAAGCCGTCAAAGATACGTCGGCGGTCATTAGTAGATATGGTCACGGCATCGCTATTAGAAGATACGTGGGTGGAGTTCAGTACGGTGAGGGAAACCTGACCATGAGGGAGTATGCGAAGTATGCGACAGTCCCCGTGATAAACATGGAATGCGATGTGTGGCATCCTTGTCAAGGCGTCGCAGATTTGATGACCGTCAAAGAGAAATGGGGCGACCTGAAAGGAAAGAAATTTGTTATGAGCTGGGCTAATGGCCCTGGCGCCTGGAAGCCTCTTTCGGTCCCACAGACGAACATAGTCTTCTTTACGAGATTCGGGATGGATGTTACTCTGGCTTACCCCGAGAAATTCGATCTTGATCCCGCCGTCATAGCATACACGAAGAGCCTAGCTGACAGGTATGGGACGAAATTTGAGATTGTGCACGACATGAAGGAAGCTTTCGAAGGGGCTCATGTGGTCTATCCAAAGGGCTGGTGTAGCTGGGAGTTACTTGAGAAAGGAGGGTTCAAGGAGGGGCCTCATGAGGAGTATAAGAAAGAGAAGTTGAAGAGTTGGAAGACCACGACTGCATTGATGGACGTTGCCGACAAGAGAGCGAACTACATGCACTGCTTGCCAGCGGACAGGGGCGACGAAGTGGATAATGACGTGATCGATGGGAAGTGGTCCGTGGTGGTCGATGAGGCTGAGAATAGGTTGCACGGTCAGAAGGCCATCATGGCTCTGACTATGGGCGGGCTCCCATAGGAAGGTGGGAAAAGTATGCCTTGCTGTGTTCTATGTCCAGGCTTCTATGATTGTGACAAGATGAAAAGCAAGAATGCTCTTGGCCGAACAGCCTCGTATCGAAACAAGGTCCTAGCTCGTTGCTGCGAGACGTGCAGCTACTACGACTCCAAGTCCGGGTGGGGCAGAGCTTGGTGGTGCAAGAGACCATTCCAGTTCGAAGTTGCGCCCGCAACATGTTTTGAAGCGACGGTGTAGCGGATCCCGATTCTGCTTTCCAAAAGTAGTGCTGTTTAGCTGTATTAGTGCTCTAGCTCCATTACGAAACCGAATGCACTGGCTGGCAGAACCTGCGGCCCCCCGACGTCCAAGCACGCCTTTTCAAATTCGATGTTTTCCTAGAGAAATGCGTCAAGCGAAACCAAGCGCTTCCGCATTGGAGAGTTTCTTATGGCCTGCGTGATGTCAACGCATTGCATGTGCTCCCCCCTCGCAGGCTATCTAAGATGTAGAGAAGGTTTGATGTCGGGATTGCGTGAAGTTCAAAACGGACTGGTTTCGGATGTTAAACTGGAAGTTTGAACCGGCCCGACGGGTCTGGATCCTAACACGCTCCAGTATTGGGCATTGGAAATTGGAATAGTTTCGAACGCTTAAATATTCTGAGGGCACCAACTAAACTCATGAATGCTCGACGCGAAACGGTCACCGATGAGATTCTGAAGCAATATTATGCTCGATCTAAGAAGTCCCGTGCGTACTACGAACGCGCGTGCAAAGTTATTCCCAGCGGGAGCAATAGAGGCGTAATTTTCTACCGTCCATACCCGGCGTACTCGAAGCGCGCTAAAGGCAGCCACATTTGGGACCAGAACAACGTTGAACGAATAGATTACTGCTTCAATTATAGCAGTCTTCTCCTGGGGCATTCTAACCCCGCAGTGATAAAGGCAATCAGGCAGGAGCTTGAGAATGGATTGGGAAGGGGGCAACCCACAACGGTTGAGGTTGAACTCGCCGAGCAGGTCTGCAAGATGGTGCCAACGGCTGAAATGGTGAAGTTCACAGTCACGGGGACCGAGGCCGTGATGAACGCAATCAGGTCTGCTAGAGCGCACACGCGAAGAAACAAGATAATAGCCTTCGAAGGCGCCTATCACGGGTCAGCAGACGCCGTCTCAGTAGAGGGTCTCAATTTCAAGGCTGAAGGAATTCCAGTCGACGTGCAGAAAAACACCGTGGTTGTTCCGTTCAACGACACGGAGCGTCTGGAATCGACTCTGAAAGAGCACAAGGGAGATGTGGCGGCAGTCCTTTTGGAGCCGTTCCTGGGCGCAGGTGGTACGGTAGTACCGGACGAAAACTTCTCAAAGGCAGTGCGTGAAATCACAGAATCAATGGATGTAATGCTCATCCTCGACGAGATCGTAAGTGGTTTCCGAATAGCGAAAGGAGGGTGGCAGGAGAAGTATAGAATCAAGCCTGATCTGACAACTCTTGGAAAGAATGTTACGGGTGGGATGCCCGGCGGTGCGGTTTGCGGGGCGAAAGAGATAATGGAGGATGTTTATGCCTTCCCACCCTCTGATTCACTCGAAATGAAATCTCCGAAAACTCCTCTTTCAGGTACCTTCACTGCCTTTCCGTTGAGCATGGCCGCAGGTCTAGCTACGCTCAAGATGCTGAAATCAGCGATCTATGAACACGTTGATTCTTTGGCTTCCACGCTTTCGAAGGAGTTTGTGAAGATAGGGTCCGACCTTGGTTTCGATGTCAGGGCTCCCACAAGCGGTTCGGTCTTTCAGTTCTATTTCAGCGGAAAGGACATCACGGACGTATGGGCCGTCAAGTCAGCAAATTCTGAACTCAGAAGGTATCTCGACCTTGGCCTCTTGAACAACGGGGTCTATCTAGCCCCTGGGCACTTCTGCTGCACTTCCTCCGCAACTTCAAGAGCAGACATTAAGCTGACCATAGCGGCGATGGAGAAAGTGCTTCGGTCGTTGAAACCCGTCGCGAAGGAAGCTCTAACGGCTACGGTCGCTAGATAGCCAAGTCAGGACAAGTCAGGCAGGACACGACGAACGTGGCGACACGTCTAGCTCTTATTTTAGACTGATGCAGACTGGAGTCCCCATATCCTCTCGAACCATCGACTGACAACCAGACTGAAGTTGCGTTCTTGGTATCATTGAGTTACTACCCGCTGAAGTTCTCTGATTTGGATTCCTATGTACCGAAGGTATTAATCATCTGACTCATGTTTGGTGTTATTGGCAGGATAACTGGGTAGGAGGCACCCGCCTTGACATACGCCTGCACACCAGTTTTGCAATCCTCCGGAGTTCCCGAAACCGTCAGCATGTCTACAACCTTGTCATCCACGAGCTTCATCGCCGCCTTCGGCCCGTCTTTCGTCGGAGGCCACCCACCTAATGCCTTACCGACATCCTTGATGAGTTGTTCCTTCACCCCACTTGCAAGCCCGATGTGTGGTTGTTGGCCGAGATAAAGGGTCACCAAATATCTTGCGGCCTCCTTTGCCTTTTCCGCATCTTCGTCCATTGCGACACCGATGAGCTGTGGCCTATCAATCTCCGACACCTTCTTGCCTGCCTTTTTGGCTCCCTTGCCAAGTGCATCCAAAGAAAGCTTCAGGTATGGGACCGAGGTGAAAGCATTGAGAAATACTCCGTCGGCTATTTCTCCCGTGAGCTCCATCATCTTGAGCCCTGTTGCCCCGATGTAGATAGGGACGTTTACAGGGTTCTTGGGTCTGCCGTATCCCAAGTCCAGTGCGATATCTCTGACCTTCATCACCTTACCTTCGTAAGTGAACCTTTCGAGGTTGAACAGCCGTCGCATAATCCCCACGAACTCCCTCATCGCAGTGAGCGGCATCTTCCGCTCGATTCCTTGTTTCCACGCGAGAGGATCCCAGTAAGCACCTACTCCCAGTATGGCCCTCCCATGAGACAGTTCATCGAGGGTCGCAAATGTCATAGCCGTCAGAGAGGGGACTCTGGTCCAGATGTTTATGACTCCAGGAGCGAGTTTGACGCGTTTGGTTATTGGGGCGAAGGCACCCAAGACGGATATAGCGTCCCGAACCAGCCTAGTTTCGCACGCCCAAATCGAGTGAAAACCCTTCTGGTCAGCCAGTTTCGCAAGTTCAAGTTGTTCGTCGGTACCTGGTCTGTCAAGAAAACAGAGGCCAACCCGTTTGTCATCGGAAGACATGTGCTACAGGCGGCCACTCAGAAGATATAAGCGTTTAATTTCAAGCGCGCTTGAATCCTTGGCTCAAATCAAATCGTCCATCATAACATCGTGAACAAAACCTTAATAGGACTTTTCGGAACTCAGAAGAATTACGAATTTCAAAGGGCGAGAATTATGGATTTGAAAGGACGAGATTACATCTCTCTGAAGGACTATAACGAAGAAGAGCTCTACATGATTTTTGACACTGCTGCGGATCTAAAGAGAAAACTCAAACGTAATGAACCTCACGAGTTGCTCAGAGGAAAAACGATGGCGATGATTTTTGATATGCCCTCCACCCGAACAAGAATCTCGATGGAGACGCTGATGACGCAACTTGGTGGTCATGCACAAATGATCACTTCGGAGCAGTACTGGACAACAAAGAAAGAATCTTTGGCCGACTCTGCCAAAGTTTTCAGTAGATATGTGAACGGCGTCTTCATTAGGACATTCGCATACAAGGACATAAAGGAATTCGCCGACTACGCGAGCGTACCTGTCATCAATGCCTATTGTGACATGGAACATCCCTGCCAAGTCGCGGCTGACATAATGACAACCAGGGAGAAGAAGGGTACTTTGAAGGGCAGAAAGACTACCATAGCTTGGGCTTTCTCCAATTTCAACAAATCGCTTGGAATCGTGAATTCGACACTCTATACCGCTCCAAAGCTCGGTATGGACCTAACAATAGCCTGTCCTGAAGGATACGAACCAGACGCAGAAGTTGTGGAGTATGCGAAATCAGTAGCAAAAGAAACAGGAGCGCAAGTTGAGATAACATCAGACTTGAACGAGGCCGTCCGAGACGCTGATGTGATTCATATCAAAGGCTGGGCCCCGCACGAGATAATTCGAATGGGCCCGAAAGGAATCGATGCCATGTCTCCGCACAGGCAAAACCCTGGTAAATACAAGCAATGGGTAATCAAGCAAGAACACCTGGATTTGGCAAAGAAGGGAGTCAACATACAGCATGCTCTACCTGTTGAAAGAGGCGTCGAGGCTTTGGATGAAATCATGGACGGGCCGAATTCCGTAATCTTCGACGAAGCCGAGAACAGACTGCACTCCGCGAAAGGAGTGGTAGCACTCATTCTCGAATAGAACCCGAATCATTGCCGTCCCTGCCCCCGCGAAAGTAGTTTCCCGGGGTCCCCATTCCACATTGTTCTCTATTCCTAAATTGCCCACCTTATTCGAAGTACCTCTCTTCTTTCGAGCGAGACTAACGCTGCCGAATCAATGGACAAGACTCTGGCTGTATCGACCAAGACGAAGCGGGCTCAGGCGACAGGACGAGTCCTTAGCTGGCGACGATTCTACAAATTGTGGGTTAGCCTGAACCTTTTCGTCAGCCTCAGCAGATGCTTCGTTTGACTGGTCGTGGATCGCCTGCGCCGCTATTTGAGACAAGAGCCTCCTTGACGAAACACACTTCATCTTACTCATTATTTTCTCATCCTCGACAGAGTATATGGCACCATCGCAGCTGTCAATGTCATTCGTTGAACAGCCCTAACAATAGAAAGTCGCCATCATCCATAGAAAATCGCCACGTGAGAGCCCTATTGGAACGGATAGGACACTCCAAATAAGTACTCGAAGCGACCGGCGCTTCGGCGATACCCTGCTATCGCGGTTTACAAGTCGGGCCGACCCGAAACAAAGGGGACGCCCTTGACGAATTGTCCCCTACCCTTCTTGCCACTGAACTGGCCGTTTTCAGCGATGACATCACCTCGTGAGATCGTCATGACAGGATACCCGGTTACGGTGACGTCCTCGTAAATCGAGTAGTCAATATTACTGTGTAGATTGTCCGCCGAAAGTCTTACTTTCTTTTGGGGATCGAATATTATGATGTCAGCGTCGCTGCCCACTGCGATGGTTCCTTTTCTTGGGTAAAGGCCATACATCTTTGCAGCATTAGAGGACCCTACCTGTACCAATCGATTGAGAGAAAAGATATTCTTTCCAATGCCCTGAGAATAGAGTATGGGTAGAATCTGCTCTGTACCGGGAACACCATTCGGAACCTTGTCGAAGCCATGCTGATTCTTCTGCTCCAAAGTGAATACCGCGTGATCACTGCCGACTGTTTGAATAGAACCATTTGCCAAACCTTGCCATAACTTTGCGCTGTCCTCTTCACTTCTAAGTGGTGGCGACATGATGTACCGATTCCCATCGGGTCTCCTTAGTGCCTCATCCGTAAAGGTAAGGTAATGCGGACAGGTTTCTGAGTAGATGGGAACGCCTCTAGTCTGAGCCTCTTTGATTTCGTTTACGGCTAGACCTGTCGATACGTGGACTATGTATAAGGGAGAATGTGCCATCTCAGCCAGCCGGATACCTCGCTGAACCGCCTCTGCCTCAGCCAATGATGGCCTCGACTTTGCATGATACTCCGGGTCAATCTTACCTTCACTCAGATATCGAGCCACGAGACAATCAATGACTTCGCCGTTCTCAGCATGTAGACCAACTAAACTTCCGTTCTTTACGGCTTCTTCCATGACTCTGAATATTGATCCATCATTCATGGAAAATGCCCCCTTATACGCCATGAAAACCTTCAAACTCACAACCCCCTCCGCTGTTAACGCGCCAACTTGGCTGAGATTAGTGGGATTGAAGTCTCTGAAAATCATATGAAGACCATAATCAATGGTTACCTTGGGATCAGCTTTCATGCGCCATGTCTTGTACGCATCCAGCAGAGTATCGCCCTTGGATGGAGTGGCAAAATCAACGATTGTAGTTACGCCCCCACATGCAGCGGCCACCGTGCCATGATAGAAATCATCAATCGTTTCCGTTCCCATGAATGGCATTTCCATATGTGTATGACCATCGATGAATCCCGGAAAGACCAACTTTCCTTGGGCATTTATCACCCTGCTGGCGGACTCCTTGCTCGACTTTGAGACTTCGACTACTTTTCCATCTTTTATTCCGATTTCTCCTTCGAACGTATCTGATCCCGTAACAATCTTTCCATTTCTTATTATCAAGTCTAGCATTGATGACGCCGTCTCAACTTAGCAGAGTCCTTAATTATTAATGGTTTCTCGAGCGATTCTCAAGCGGCCCGCACTGTTAGCCAATAGGATGCTGACGATGGTTTTCCAAAAGCCTTCTCTGCTTACGAGAGGTTCATTTGAAGCCGGTATGGCTCAACTTGGCGAGGGTGCATGACGTTAAAGGCATACCCCAATGACGCGGCGGACATAATCTTTGGCGAGGATCCAAAAGATCATGTAGTTGTCCTCTGCAGTACGGCCGACATGATTACTGCCCTGGGCAGCTAGGAGCCCCGGGTTCCTAGGCTAGGCCGCGTAACCCTCAAAATTGCTTTAGGATGTCTTCTCTTTCCATGATGTGACCGCAGAAAGAGCATCCTAATCTAATGGGTTCTCGTTGAGTCACGCCAAACTGTGGTTGAACGGGTTCCCTCGAATTTGAGATACAAGAGGGGTTGTCGCATTTCAGAATGCCCCGAATTGTAGACGGGAGTTCAACGTTTTTCTTAGTCGTGACTTCATAGTTCCGAATTATGTTGATCGTGGCCTTTGAAGCAATTAGGGCGATCTTGTTCACTTCTGCTGGCTTAAGTTCCCTATCCTGAATCTTTACGATGTCTTTGTGACCAAGTCCTTTGCTGTCAACATTCATTGCTGCAGTTACAGCCCCTCCTGCCTTTCCGTTGATGCCGAGAATTTTCAATACGTCAAGAGCGAAACCAGGCGTTATGTGATCGATGACTGTTCCATCCCTGATCTTGCTAACGTAAAGTTCTTGTCGTGTCTCCAAAGCGGCTCAATCAAGCGATGACGCCGACAATTATTTAAGCATGAAAATCAACAAGACGCGGGCGTATTGAAGTGCAGTTTGCCGGAAGAGATATCGTATCGATCAAAGATTTCTCGCGGGAAGAGATCGACCACATTCTGAAGATGACAGATGTCGTCGAGCCGATGGCGAAAACAGGTTCGCATGCGCTTGACGGCAAAATTATGGCTACGCTGTTCTTCGAGCCCAGCACTCGAACTCGTCTCAGCTTCGAATCTGCAATGTATCGTTACGGCGGCAAATGCTTAGGTTTCGCTGAACCTAAAGTTGCATCAGTTGAAAAAGGAGAGAACTTGGCGGATACCGTCCGTACCGTAGAGAGCTATGCAGATATTCTTGTCATTCGTCACCCTCTGGAAGGCGCGGCACGTCTAGCTGCCGAGTTTGCCTCCGTCCCAGTCATCAACGCCGGAACGGGAGCTGAAGAACATCCGACTCAGGCTATGCTTGACCTCTACACGATGCGAAAGGAAACGGGAAAGCTAGATGGGTTGAATGTCGCACTCGCCGGCGATCTCAGGTACGGGCGGACCGTTCACTCACTAGCATATGCGCTTTCGCTATATGACATCAACCTCTACTTGATTTCACCACCTCTGCTAAGGATGAGAAAGGAGGTGTTGGAAGAGGTCAAAGATCGAATCAAGATCCAGGAGCTTGAGGATCTATCCAAAGTAATCCCGCAAGTTGATGTTCTCTACATGACACGGATTCAGAAGGAACGTTTTGGTTCCTTGGAGGACTACGAAAAGGTTCGCGGATCCTACAAACTTGCCGCGGGCGACCTAAGCACAGCAAAGCCCGGAATGATTCTCATGCATCCGTTGCCTCGAGTTGACGAAATCGCATACGACGTCGACGCCACTCCTCACTCCAAATACTTCAAACAGGTCTTCTATGGACTTCTGGTGAGGATGGCTTTAATCGGGCTTGTTCTCGGCGCCTTGAGTTAAACGGAGTCGCAACCGCGGGCACCGATTGTAATATTCGCGATCAGATTTGCAGTAATCCTTCCTTGAGGACGTAACCAGCATAGGGCTGGCGCAAAACTTGACTGCCATGTTGGAAGATGCAGAAGCCGCAAGTTATTTCTAGAAGATGCAATAATTGCTTAGGGTTCTGAAATGGAGCATATCGAAGATAGGAAAGCCCATCAAGGTTTCATGAAGGTAGCCATCGAGGAAGCAAAGCTCGGAATGCATGAGGGGGGCGTTCCAATTGGGTCCGTCCTTGTACGGAACGGAAAGATCATTGGACAGGGACACAACAGACACATACAGGAGCGAGACCCAACCTCGCACGCAGAAATCGATTGTCTTCGCAAGGCAGGAAGAATAGGTAGCTATAGCGACACAACAATCTACTCCACATTGATGCCTTGCTACCTCTGTTCAGGAGCAGTCGTCCAATTTGGAATAAGCAAGGTAGTTGTGGGAGAATCGGCGACTTTTCCCGGAGGTGAGGAGTTAATGGTAAGCCATGGCGTTCAGGTAATCAACCTAAACCTCGATGAATGCAAAGAAATCATGAAGCAGTTCATAGAGAAATATCCGAAGCTATGGGATGAGGATATAGGGAAACTCTGACGGCTTCGTTGCCTGGTTACTGAATCTGACATGACTTTTATCTCAGAGGATCCGCCTTTACTTTTTCTAATCCTTTCTCGAGTCTGAGCAGCTCATCTGACGCTATCTTTTCCTGCCAATCCTTCAATTCTCCGATCTCTAGCAGACTTTTCATTAATCGTATACTGTTTTCTAGGTGGCCAGCTATGTCACCTTCTTCATAACCCAGGCCGTTGAAGAGTCTACTTTGACGCGCGGACCAATCACCGGGTTGATCCGACCCGGGAACAAATTCATGTAGATATTCCACAAATGTGACTCTATCGACCAAGGCGCCGAGTTTGCTGATCGAATGATCCCTTCGCCAAAGCCATTCGTCTACCCCGTATAGTGGCATGTCGTAATTGTTGGCGCAGAGAGCGGTTAGATTGCCGATTGCAAATGCTACTAATGGAATACCGTGGCTTCGCGCAATTTTGTCGAGCAGCTTGAGTCCTTCTAGAGCGATGAATCCATAGAGAATCCACTTGGAGATATGCGAGCCGACTTCTTCGCAATGATTAATGGCGGCTCTGATGCTGACTTCGGCTGACCTACTGCTTGCCACTGTATCTTGCATTATCAAGAAAACCTCGCTGTTTGCGGGAAGTTCCGCAAAATCTTCGTAAACTATGTCAAGTTGTCGGTGAACTATGCCGTCGTGATCTCGATAAGATGTGTGAGTGTAGCGAGGCCTAATGTTGACGGTTCTATAGTTGCCTGGTATTACTCGACTCGCTGCCTGATGCAGGTTGTACCCGGGAGCGGCTCGGAGTATTTGTTCAAATACTATTGCGCCCTCCTTAGCGGTATTGATTTGTGATAGTTCGAGAATTGCAGGAAGACTCTGTTCTGCAGCCTCTAGTGTGAGTTTTTCAAGTTCATCCCCGACCACATGTGGGTGGCAAGCGATTCTTCGGGTCATAGGAGTGTCGATGATGAAGGCATTCAATGAGGAGCTTTGAACTTCAAAGACTCTAGTCTGCGGATTAAGATTTGTTTTAGTTAGCTTAGCGGGTCTTGTAGCGTCGACATTGACGCCGTATTCCTGAATTATGGAATCCACTAGGTTTGTTTCAAGTTCTTCCAATTGCTCCATCTCGGAAAACAAGGTTCCAAGATAGGCGATGGCTCATTGAAATAATTACCCACCAGCATTCAGGAACAAATCATAACGGAATTCTCAAGCCGCAGAAACTAACCTTGGCTTAATGTTAAATACTATAAGACGAGCATCATTCGAGACTATGGCTTCCAAGTCGTCACCTGGGAAAGCCCCAGTCTTCGTTAGGGATGCAACCGGACTCCGGAAGAACGTCAGTCTATTGGATGCTATATCAATCAACGTAAGTGACATGTCTGCGGGCGCTGCACTTGCGAATATTGGTTTTACCACGATCCTGTTGCCCACCATGGCTGGTGTGAACCTCGTCTTAGGCTCACTCATAGCGTTCGTGCTCATCGTGCCGCAAGTCATCATCTACACAATGATGACAAGACGGATGCCACGCACTGGGGGAGACTACGTTTGGGTCTCTAGGTCGATGGGGGGTTTTCTCGGGAATGTCTTGGCCTTGAGCGGTTACACTATGGGAAACATTCCATTCGCAGCGCTCATCGCGTTATCCGCAGTGTTCGCGATTGGATCAGTTGGCGTTTCATTAGGTTACCAGAATATGCTTAGTTTAGCACTTCCAGGAAACATGCAAGGCGCAGCTCCGGCTTCACAGTTCCTCCTGGCCAGCGTGATTTTGATCGTACTCTTCGCGATTAACATCGTCAGACCGAAAATCGCATACAAGTTGATCTCGATCTTTACGGTGATCGGAATCGTCTCTATGTTGGTGGCCGTTTTCGTTCTCGTGTCAAGTGGGACCAATGGCGCTGTCAACTACGTGAATTCTCTTGGCAATTCCACATTGACTTTTCAGGGCATCGCGAGGAGCTATACAGGGCCGTCTTTCGATTGGGCTGCAACTCTCATGTTCGTGCCGTACTTTGCTTTCTTCACCTACCCATGGGTTAACGCTGCACCTGCGGTGGCCTCCGAGATCAAAGGAAAAAGCGCGTTGAAATGGAATGTCGCGGTTTCCGCGGTTGTTGTTATGCTATTGGTTACAGGAGCGTTTGGATCCATGTACTACGCAGGTGGAATGGCGTTCGTTAACGCAGCCTTGGCCAACCCAACTATGGTGTATAACTACTCGTTCAACTTTTGGACGTTCGCAATGGGTGCTACAACGAATCCGATTCTGTCATGGATAATCGGAATTGGTTGGATCCTTTGGATCATCAACATTCTCGCGTACCTTGTGGTTGTAGAAGGCAGATATCTCATGGCGCAAGCGTTTGACAGGTTTTTGCCTTCAATGGTTGCGTACGTTAGCAAGTATGGCTCGCCCGTCGTCGCCCACCTTATCGATCTGGTGATAACGATTGCACTCGTCGCGGGCGCGTCATTTCTCTACGGTACTTTTGTCTCACTATACGGAACGATAGTTGGCCCCATGATATACTTCGCCTTCGTTGGTGTTGCCGCTGTGATATTTGCGGTTAGGAATGAGAAGGGAGCTCCGAAAGTAATCCTAGCGATTGTAGGAGTTCTTTCCGCTGGGGTCTTCCTCTGGTTGACTGCGGAGTTCCTTCTCTACTGGACTATCTGGGGAGGCAACTGGCTGGCCTACGGATTTATTGCTGGAACAGCGATCGTCGGTGCCGTCATCTACGTTACATCAAAGATGTACCACGCGCGCAGAGGGCTTGACATTTCACTGGTGTACAAGCAGTTACCGCCCGAGTAGCAGCACCTCTCCTGCTAACCAACGGTCATGTCAGGTGACGGCTTGGACCATCTTGCGCATTCGTTACTCCGACCGAAGTGCGGCAAGAAAATTCGTTAGATTACACTCTATTCAAGAGAGGAAGAACTTTCTAGCTCTCAATTACGAAGTCATTGACTTTGCGGTCCTTCCAAAATGCCCAGTGAGAAACTATTACTTTTGGACCTCGGTTGCTTGGGTGGAGACATAGGCTAGTTCTCACCGGGGTGGCTCAGGAGGTGCTGCGGCAAACAAGAACCGAAACCCATCTGTGACTTGGATGGAGATCCCAGCTGTGGTAGAAGTATCCTAAGGCTCTAAAGACAATAGAATAGCGGCGTGCTGTGCGTGAGGATCTTCCACACCATCCAACATACATTGAGTTAGTCGTAGTCGTATGAAAGACTCACTTGGGCATGTCGACGGGACGAAACCAATGTCCCAGTTTTATTCATCGGTGTCAATATGGTTTCGGACCCGAAGAAGGAAATATGTTATCCACTTGAGCGTAGTAGAAAATGACGTCCACGTATCCCCCCGGATCATATTCAAAGACATGCCATTCAAGTTCCGGAGTGTGCAATGTCATACCCTTCCGAAGGGGTAGCCGCGGTCCCAACTTGTCCGGACTTGGCCCATAGCGCACATAGCCGTCCTTAGCGTCAATAACGTGGACGACTTCTTCGGCATGCTGGTGAGGCTGCATCGGTCCGCTTTCTTCACTGTAACGCGCAAATCCAGCTGTCATCTTCTCGCTTCGCGAAACACCAGTCTTGCCAACCACATGCTGGACCACTCTGCCAGGGAGCATTTCCTTCTTCAGAGTATCGCGCGGCATCAATTTCATCCTAATGCGCCGTTTCGGGATGAGTCTACAAGATAAACATAAATCTTAAGCGTGATTCCCTTAAGTCGAAGAGAGCTGTCCCTTTCTACAGTCAGTCAGTGAAGCATACAAAAGAGTTTGCGAAACACGAAGCGATGCTGAGCTGCCCCCTACTCCGGAAATAGATTCTTTTCTCCAAGTTGCCTACATTTTCCAGAATTGTCAAAACTCAAATAATCGAAACGTCCATTGATGGATATCGTGATATGTTATGGGCAGTTTCTTTACAATTAACCCTGCAACAAGTGAGAGAATACGAGAATACAAAACGATCGGAGAGGGAGAAGCTCGCGCCTTCGCAAAAGAAGCGAATCTAGCCTTTGAAAGGTGGAGGGAAACCGAGATCTCTCAGAGATCAGAGCTGTTATTGAATCTCGCGAAAGTACTGAGAGATAACAAGACTGAGTATGCAAGAGCAATGACGGTGGAGATGGGAAAGCCGATAAAGCAGTCGCTTTCTGAGGTTGAGAAATGCGCTTGGAGTGCTGAGGTTATAGCGAAGAATGGAGGGGAGTGGTTACGAGATGAACCCGGTGAGACTGATGCATACAGGAGCATTGTTGCGTTTGAACCATTGGGCACGATACTCGGAGTGATGCCTTGGAATTTTCCGTTCTGGCAGGCATTAAGGTTCGCTATGCCAGCTGTCCTAGCTGGGAACACAACCATGTTGAGGCACTCAAACGTTGTTCCTCAATGCGCTCTGTTGATAGAGGAAGCATTCACGAAAGCGGGTTTTCCAGACAATGTGTTCAAGACTGTGGTAACCGAACATTCTGTCGTTGACTCGCTCATTGGAAGTGAGTACATAAGGGGCGTTTCATTTACGGGCAGCACAGATGCCGGACGGCATATCGCAGTGTTGGCTGCCCAGAATCTGAAGAAATGCGTCTTAGAACTCGGGGGAAGTGACCCCCTAATAGTCCTAGAAGACGCCAGACTCGATAAGGCAGCAAGCATCGCAGCTGAATCGAGGTTGGTCAACTCTGGCCAAAGCTGCATTAACGCGAAACGGTTCATAGTTGTCAAAGGAGTATACGACGAATTCAAAGAGATGCTGGTCACAAGTGTGAAGAAACTTGTCGTGGGAGACCCTCAGGATGAGAAGACAGACGTCGGCCCTCTGGTCAGAGAAGACTCTCTGAAGCTCGTCGAGTCGCAGGTTAAGGATGCGATAAAAAGAGGCGGGCGGGTTCTAATCGGCGGTAGAAGACTAGCGAGACAGGGATATTTCTACGAGCCAACTATCATCGATAACGTTGGGAGAGACGCACGGATTGTGAAGGAAGAAGTATTCGGACCCGTTGCACCGATCATAATGGCACGTACCGAGGAAGAAGCAATCAGATTTGCGAATGAAACGGTATTTGGTTTGGCTGGAAGCCTGTGGACCGAAGACTTAGAGAGAGCTTCAAGGGCCGCCAAGAAGATCGAATCGGGAGTCGTGTTCGTTAACGGACTAGTGAAATCGGATCCACGGATGCCGTTTGGTGGAGTAAAGCAGTCAGGCCTTGGAAGGGAACTTTCAAAATACGGGATAAGAGAATTCGTCAACACTAAAGGCATCAATGTATACAGGACGACCTAATTACAGAAAATAGTCAGCTAACGGTGATGAAATAGTACCTTGATTGCTATCGGAAAGTTGATCTCCACGAGTTGAGCGGCTTCCCTGCCTTGTGAGCAAGCTCGCATTGACCTACCTAAGCGAGTTCTTGCAAGCATGAGATATAGCCGACCAAGGCAACTATTCCGACTACAAGAATCAGGCCGAAGCGGATTCAGCTGATACCCGAGTAAGTTGTAAGCTCCATATTGCAATTCATAAGGCAAACCCACCGTCCTCAGATCACCCGTCCACGCTATCACCTCGCAATTCTCGAGCAATAGGGCGACCCCCACGTTATGAGAATTGAGTTTCGTGTCGAGAAAACTGCGTCTCTTATGGCTGGGGTAACAAGATATCGTTGAACTACCAGCCCGATGAAGTAGAAGAGTGGAATCACGAACACCGCCGAAATGATCGGGATGATTAGGAGAATAGTACATAGTACTGAGAGAAGTTCGAGTAAGCAGAGCGCTCGTTGATATTCGCGATGACTCAGAAAACGTACGGTTAGTCATTGGCGTGCTGGTCGACCTCAAGCGCTAGTTCCTGTACCTTTCGACTTGACGAATGGGAGCGAGTTTTCGAACTTTGAAGAAACGGACAGGCTATTAGGGCCTTATTGGTCTCGAGCGATTAATGGTCTCAGACGCGGAATAACAGGAAACTGGGAAGTCACAAGAGAATCATCTCTTGGCGTTCGTTCGTCAGCGTGTTTTCCGGTTTTATCGATATTCCAATGGCGCAAGAAGACCGGAGAACTTTGAGTCCCAACGCTTTCACGGAAAGAAAACGCGCATACCGTTTAGATAGAGGAAGACGGTTAGCGATCATTGACGAGCATTGGAGACTGTTTCTTCTAAGGTACTCCTTCTCAAGATGTACGAGAGCATGGTCATGCAGAGAATGTTTGAGGAAGAAGTGGCGGAACTCTACAAGAAAGGCAGAATTCCTGGGCTTGCACACCCGTATATTGGCCAAGAGGCCGTAGCAACAGGTGTATGTATGACCTTGGAAAAAAACGACCTTGTAGTTAGCAATCACAGAGGGCATGGCCACAGTCTCGCCAAAGGCGTTCCTGCTCGTTCCATCTTTAGCGAACTCATGGGCAAGGACTCCGGAATGTGCTTGGGCATCGGCGGTTCGATGCACAGCACAGATGTAGATGCTGGATTGGTTTTCTCCACTGCAATTGTCGGTGGTGGGATACCCTTGTCCGTAGGTGTCGCTTTGGCTCTAAAGATGGGTAAGAAAGCAAATTGTGTAGTCTGTTTCTTCGGAGATGGTGCGAGCAATACAGGAGCTTTTCATGAAGCAGTGAATCTGGCAGCTGCTTGGAAACTCCCCGTGGTCTTTGTTTGTGAGAACAACCAATACGCTATTTCAGTTCCGGTTTGCAAGTCAACATCAGCGCGCATCGCCGAAAGGGGCAAGTCGTATGGTATTCCTGGAATTCTTGTGGATGGCATGAATGTGTTGGATGTTTACGCTGCAGCATCGGAGGTTGTTAGCGGAGCAAGGATAGGGAAAGGCCCAGCTTTGATGGAATGCGAAACCTACCGATACAAAGGTCATGGAATGTATGATACTGGATTTGACTATAGGACGAAGGAAGAAGTCGATGAGTGGATGGCACGTGATCCGATTCAAAACCTTGAACGAAAGCTGATCAGCGACAAGCTCGCTACAAATGAGGAGCTGGAAACGATTGGCCGTAGGATCAAGTCTGAGCTTGAAGAAGCTGTGAGGTTCGCCAATGAGAGACCATATCCACCTGTCGACCTGCTGCCAAAATTCGTGTGGGGCTAGCTGGTGAGGATTTGAAGATGCTAACATTTGTCGAAGCCGTCCGCGAGGCGTTGACCGAGGAAATGCGCCGTGATGAAAAAGTGTTCGTCATGGGAGAAGACGTGGGCAAGTTTGGCGGTGTTTTCAAGGTAACCAAAGGCCTGCTAGAAGAATTTGGACCAGAACGTGTTAGAGACACACCGCTCTCTGAGAATGCGATAGTTGGCGCGGCGGTTGGGGCCGCGCTTATGGGCTATCGTCCCGTTGCAGAAGTAATGTACATGGACTTTCTGAACGAATGCGCGGACCAGCTTGTCAATCATTTGCCGAAGCTCCACTTCATGACGGGAGGAAAACTAACGGCGCCTGTTGTCATCAGGACGCAGTATAGTCTAGGACGAAACACAGGAGCACAGCATTCTCAGTGCTTTCCAGCTTTCTACATGAATACCCCTGGGTTGATGCTGGCTATGCCCTCGACACCCGCTGATGCGAAAGGCCTTCTCAAGACGGCCATTCGAGGAAACAATCCCGTTCTCTTCGTGGAATCTGCCATTCTGTATAGCAGCAAAGGAGAAGTCCCCGAAGACGAGTTTCTAATTCCGTTCGGGTGTGCAGATATCAAGCGACAAGGAGAAGATGTAACCCTAGTTGCAATATCCAGGTTGGTGGGAGAGGCCTTGGCGGCTGCCGATGCTCTGGCATCCGAAGGAATTAGTGTCGAAGTCGTTGATCCGCGGACGCTTGTTCCTCTCGACGCTAACACCATCATATCTTCTGTGAGGAAGACCGGACGCCTAGTTACCGCGGAAGATAGTTGCAGGACATCCGGAGTGGGCGCTGAGATCTTAGCCCGGGTTATGGAAAACGCCATGGATTACCTAGAGGGAGTAGGACGTGTAGCATGCCCTGACATACCAGCACCATTCAGTCCACCTCTTCAGAGCGCCTACATGCCGACAAGAAACACGATAATTAGCACGATAAAGAGCATTATGTCATGAACATACGATCTAATTCATCCAGATTGCTCCATCAGCGATCGCGGATTCTCAAGAAGCCCTCTAACATTATTGAGAAACTTCGCTGCTGGAACACCGTCTATAATTCTGTGGTCGAATATCAGTGACAGAATAGCGCGAGGTCTAATCTTGATCGATTCACCCAACGCAACTGGTTTCCTGATAGTCTGTCCTACTGCGAGGATCGCAGCTTGTGGAGGATTGATTATCGGAGCAAAGAGCTCAACGCCCTCACTGCCCAAATTTGTAACAGTGAACGTCCCTCCAGTCAGTTCATGGATACTTAACGTGCCAGAGATCGCCATTTCCCGGAGGTCTGAAATTCTTTTCGAGATCGCGGCTAGACTTAACTTTTCCGGACCGAAAATTACCGGCGCCGTCAGTCCTCTTGGAGTATCTATCGCCACAGCGATGTTAATGTCGTCGTAGACCTTGATACTGTCATCCTCAAGAGAGGAATTCAATATCGCGTGTTGCCGGAGGGCAAGGGCAACTGCCTTTACCACGAAAGTAGTCACTGAAACAGTCTCTCCAGTCTTGTCGCGAGCCTCCTTGAGAGCTTCCATATCCGCTTCCATGGTCACCATCACAGGGACGGTTGAACGGAAACTATAGGCCAAGCGTTCTGCCACTGTCTTTCGTATTCCCTCGAGCGGAATAGTTTCTTTGACTTTCAAGCCGACTGCAGCCCGCATTTGGGGAACGGTTTTTTTGCGTTCGACGACCTTCAGCACATCTTCAGTCTGAACTCTTCCATGTGGACCCGTACCGATTACCTCGGCAAGGTCAATTCCGTGTTGCCGTGCCAACGCCCTTGCTGCTGGCGAGGCTCGAATCTCACGCGATTGTAACTCTGGTTGTCTCGCCGGTGAGGAAGTCTCCTGCGAAGGACTGGGCTGCAATGGGTGTATCTGCACTCCAATTTGATCGGGTATCTTTTCACCCGCCTCTCCAAGGATTCCCACGATCTCGCCAACAGGTATGTCTGAGCCTGACTGGCCGATTATCTTCAACAGTATCCCTGAGCCAGGGGCTTCGATCTCGAAAGTTGTTTTCTCTCCTTCTACCAGAACGATTGGTTCTCCCTTAACGACAGCGTCGTTCTCCTTTCTTAGCCATTCAAGAATCCTTCCTGATTGCATTGCAGCGTCTATGCGTGGCATTACTATTTCATTCACAATCACTCCCTCCCCATCAATAGTGCGACGGCAATAGTCGGAATTTAATGTATTGTACTATACGCCACATTCGAGAAGAGCGACGACTGGACAACGGCACCATATCTAAATTTCGACCCATGAAATCTCGCTGAAAACAAAGCCGGCACAAATGAATTGAGGCAGGAAAATGACCAATAGCCGGTTGTTACTTCAAGCATCTCAGAAGAATGAGTAAGGGATTCGATCGTTGTCTCCGCTAGGTGAGACGTAAAAATCACATTGTATAATTTGGTCAAAATGCGGTTCTTGTCTAATGGTCCATCCCAGAAGCAATCAAGGACCGCACCGGAAATTCTCTCTTCTCTAAGGGCTTTGCAAAGAGCATTCTCGTCGATTAGTCCTGCTTTCGCCGCGTCGATCAGGTAGCTGGTCAGCTTCATTAGGGAGATTAGCTTCTCTCCGATGATGCCTTCTGTTTCCTTGGTCAACCCGGAATGAATGCAGACGTAAACTGACTCTTGGAAGAGCCCTTCGATGGACGTTGGTTCAGCCTTGATCATTCCGTCTCCAATTATCGCAATCTTCACCAGCTTCTCCTATTCGAAATAGTAAGGCAACACAAACAGAGATCGATGTGCCTCGGAGTTCGTCAATGTTGATTCCCCTTGTTGGAAGGGTCTGGTCCCTTACATGGTCTGTTTCATTTTTGGAGATTGATTGCTTTGAATTTCTGGCAGTATTTTCTTAAAATACTCTAGCGATTGTGGATTGGCTAATGCGTCTCTGTTTGTTACGGGTTTGTCGTTTATTATGTTCCTGACAGCACTCTCAACTTTCTTCATGTTGAAGGTGTAAGGGATGCTTGGGGTATCGAGGATTAGTGCAGGGACGTGTCTCGGTGAAGCGCCTTCGCGAAGCGCTTTTCTAATTTTGTTTTTTAGCTCTTCGGTTAGGCTGAATCCGGGTGTAAGTTGAACGAAGAGGATTACGCGCTGGTCACCTTTCCAATCCTGTCCCACAACAAGGCTGTCAGCTATTTCTTGGAATTGCTCTACTATGTTGTAGATTTCAGAAGTACCTATGCGCACTCCGGATGGTTTCAGGACGTTGTCCGAACGGCCTAGGAAGGTTATTCCGCCCGTATCGCGGTGGACAATAATGTAGTCCCCGTGCCGCCACACGTTCTTCCCGAAAGCTCGGTAGAAGTTGAAGTACGCCTCATTGTACTTGTCACCCTTCGGATCATTCCAAAAGTAAAGCGGCATAGAGGGAGACGGTCTTTCGCAGACGAGTTCTCCCTCCTGATCAACCACTGAGTTGCCTTTTTCATCGTATGCTTTCACCCTCATTGCCAATGCGGGCGCTTGCAATTCACCAGCATACACAGGCAGGATAGGGTTTCCGACAGCAAATAGACTATTGATATCAGTCCCTCCCGTAATCGAATTGAAATGGAGATCCTGTTTGATTTCTCGGTAGATCCACTCACATCCTTCAGCCGAAAGAACTGAGCCGGTCTGTGATATTTCTCGTAATGATGACAGGTCGAAGGACTTGCCTGGTTTGGCTCCGACCGTTCTGAGATAGTTGATATATGTTGCACTGCAGCCGAAGATGGTTATCATCTCATCCTGAACGAGCTTCCACATCGTCCCCCAGTCTGGATAGTTGGGGTTACCGTCGTAGAGTAGTACGGTGGCTCCAACAGCCAATGAGCTCATCAGCCAGTTCCACATCATCCAGCTCGCAGTAGTAATGTAAGTAATCTTGTCTTGCCGTTTCAGATCGGTGTGGAGTAAGAGATCCCTCAGATGGCTTAGGAGTACACCGCCGGCTCCTTGTACCATGCACTTTGGCTTGCCAGTTGTTCCCGAGGAGAACATGATGTAGACGGGATGGTCGAAAGGCAGCTGCTGGAAGTGGATGTCGGACACGTCCTCGGATGAGATGATATTGTTGTAGAGCACACAGTTTGGTATGTTGGCGGTATCAGGTTTCTCGTTTAGATACGGAATAGCGATCACATGTTCTAACGAAGGAATTCCCCGGGCAACCCTTTCGGCGTAAGCTAACCTGTCGAAAACTTTGTTTCCATAAAAGTATCCGTCGGCCGTAAAGAGGACCTTAGGCTCGACCTGACAGAAACGATCCAAAACAGCTGTCGGCCCAAGTTCAGTCCCACAGGAAGCCCAAACAGCTCCAATACTTGTAGCGGCAAGCATGGCGACAACCGTTTCGATCATGTTTGGAACGTAGGCACACACCCTATCCCCCGGTGCAACTCCCTGCCGGACCAGCCACTTTGCCAGCACTGCAACTTGAGCATACAATTCTCCGTAGGTCATCTGGGCTGTCTTCTGCGTCTCGCCTCTGAACAAAAACGCAAAATGATCGTCCCTATGCCTCAATAGGTTCTGAGCGAAATTCAGTTTTGTACCTGGAAACCATTTTGCACCGGGAAATGTGGTTAGGTCGTCAACCACTTTTTCATAACTGCGACTAGAGACTATGCCCCCAAATTCCCACATGGCCGCCCAGAAGTCAGGAATTTTCTCAACAGACCACTCCTGCAGCTGCCAATAGTTCTGAATCGTAAGTCCGTACTTCCTGTTGACGAACTCGACAAAACGGGTAATGTTGGCCTGCCTCACCTGTTCCTTTGAAGGTGTCCAAAGCAATTCTCCCAAGAACCTGCCCCCGTTTCAACTATCGGCGACTACGATTCATCTTGCTATTGAAGAGCTCATTACTCTGTCAGTTTCAACTAACGTTTAAATGATAGTGTTGCTTTGCTTAGTTTCAACGAAGACCGCGTGCGGATACAGTGAAGTTCTGCACAGCGAAACTGGAACGCGGTTTGCCCGTAAACGCGGAAGCTTAGCCGTTCGGTTTTCTAAAAGCGGTTTACGTAGGAAAGTGTAAACTAGGAATGCAAAGTTTCGAAGAACTCCCGATAAAGGGAGAGATACTCCGCAGCCTCAGGGAACTCGGTTTTGAAGAGATGTTCCCAATTCAGGCTGCAGCAATTGGCCCTCTGCTTGATGGCAGAGATGTAATAGGCCAAGCGAAAACTGGTACAGGTAAGACTGCCGCTTTCGGCGTACCTATGATTCAGAGAATTGATGGGTCCGTGGATGCGGTGCAAGCGCTTATTCTTGTCCCGACCCGTGAACTAGCCGTTCAAGTCGCATCAGACCTGAACAGATATGGGAAATACCTCTCAGTACGAACGCTCGCAGTTTATGGTGGCCAACCAATCTACAGCCAGATGGAAGCACTTCAAAGCACCGTGCACATCGTGGTTGGGACACCGGGTAGAATCATCGACCACCTCCGAAGAGGCACTCTACTAATCGACCAAGCAACGTTTGTCGTCCTCGACGAAGCCGACCGCATGCTCGACATGGGTTTCATCGACGACATAGAGTTCATACTCCGAAGGACAGCCAACGAAAAGCAGACGGCAATGTTCTCCGCTACCATGCCCGACGAAATCCTCGAATTGGCGTCGAGGCACATGTACAATGCTGAGAAAATACTGGTCAGCAGAGACGAGATAGCGGTTGAAGAAATAGACCAACTCTACCGCGTAGTAGACCCAGAACGTAAGTTCCAAGCACTCTGCGACATAATGGACGACAAAACAGTTCAGCGTGCTTTGATTTTCTGCTCCACCAAGATAGGCGCGGATCGGATTGGATATAGACTGAGCCGAAACCGGCGTGACGTCGCTGTAATACACGGTGATCTGACGCAGGCGCAACGCGAACGAGCGTTGGAGGATTTCCGAAGAGGCCGTGCGCGATTCCTGGTGGCAACGGATGTTGCCTCACGGGGCTTGGATATTGAAGGCATCACGCATGTCGTGAATTATGACCTACCCAACGACCCTCTGCTTTACTTCCATAGAATTGGCAGGACCGGCAGGGCTGGAGCCAGCGGAATTGCGGTGACGCTCGTTTCTCGACGGGAAATGACTGATTTGAAACGCATTCAAGGCATGACAGGTACCCGAATGCACGAGATAGGGGAACGACTGAGACCGCAGAGCGTTAGAACCATCCAACCAAGCTTGCATCAACCTTCATGGTCGGACGGCTTCAAAAGCCAACGTTGAATAACAACGGGGCAAATTGCAATCACGAGAGTGAAATAGACGGGCCGTCGACAATTCCGTAATAGAAACGTACGCACCGAGATGAAGACGCTCGAATGTCTTCGATGCCATCGACAAATCAGGCTCGACGAATACAAAACGCACATCACAAAGTGCGGACTGGCAGAACAGCCCATCCCAGCGGCCGAGGTGGCGACGCAAGCGCCTTCCGCTCAACAACCCTGAAAGGCGCCAAACCAAATCCTTTCTTTTCCGTTTTGAAATCTACTACTCAACGATTCGTTGAACGTCAGCGAAGGTACTCAGCCTCACCTTTTTGAGATTCAAGAAAAGTCCGTAACGCATCCATACTCGGTATGTTCTCATAATCGCCTCTGACGCCTACAACCAACGCTGCCGTCGCCAAAGCTGCCCGCAAACTGTCCTGCAGCATCCAACCTTTCAACTGGGTTGATAGAAATGTTGCCGCGAAAGAATCGCCCGCACCTGTTGGATCCTCAACGCTCGCATGGATCATGGGTTGAGTCACGGTCTCGCCTTTAGAGCTAGCAAACGCCCCCTTGTCTCCGAGCTTGATTACTACAGTCTTGACGCCGCTTTTGTGTAGAGCTTTAGCTATTTCTGCAGGTTCGTCGAGGCCTAGGATTATCCTTGCGTCCGGTAGGCTCGTGAAGAGTATATCCGCCATATTGCATACCGGGAGTAGGGTAGTTCTTGCCACTGCCTCGGTCCAAAGTTTAATGCGAATGTTTGTATCCAGTGAGACCATCACCTTGTTTTCTTTCGCGAGTTTCACAGCCGCTGTTGTTGCCTCTTTGGCGCTGTCGCTAAGTGCAGGAGTTATTCCGGAAACATGAAGGATCTTTGCTGAACCAATGTATTTCGTGTCTAGATCTTTGGAACTGAGTTTGCTTCCAGCTGAATTGTGGCGGTAATAGTATGCCTCACTTCTGTCAGGAATCGGAAAACCACGTTGAATGAAGAAGATTCCAGTCGGAAAATCCTTGTCGACGGAGACATGAGACGTGTCCACGTTTTCTCCCTTAAGCGTCGCCATGAGGAAGAGGCCGAATTCATCATCACCAACCCTCGTGATTATCCCGGAAGTGCAGCCGAGCCTTGAGGCCCCGATCGCTACGTTCCCCTCGGCGCCTGCCGCATGTTTTTCGAAGAGACACACACTCCTCAATGGGCCACGGTTAACAGCGTTGAGTTCAACCATAACTTCACCTATACAGACAATGTCGAGCAACTTCCCCCCTCCATACATCCCATCTCGCTGAGGCAAATCGAACTATTCAAAATATGCGTAGGATAAGATAGACATGTGGAAAGCGGTGGCGCGGGGAGAGTTGACTTCACTTAGAGATCTGGGTGAGCTAGGCATAATTCGTATCATGGAACGTTCACTCGGCACTAATCGGAATACCGTTGTCGGTTTCGGCGATGATGTTTCCGCAGTGAAACTGGCAAACGGAAAAGTTGCGATTCTGAAAACAGACATGCTCGTCGGCAGCACCGATATCCCGCCGGGTATGACAATGCGCCAGGTAGCTCGCAAAGCGGTTGTGGCAAACGTTAGCGACCTCGCAGCCAAAGGAGTCCGGCCTCTGGCGGGGCTCGTCGCGCTAGGGTTACCAGCCACTCTAAGAAGAAAAGATGTTCAGGAAATTGCTGCCGGACTAAGTTTCGCTGCGATGCAGTACCAGTTCCCACTCGTGGGTGGAGACACCAATGAATCAAATGACCTGACAATATCGATAGCCCTATTCGCGATCGCCCGCAAAGAACAGCTCATTCTTCGTTCCGGTGCACGAGTTGGTGATATCGTTGCGGTTAGCGGCGAATTTGGGTCTGCCTCGGCGGGACTGAAGGCACTGCTCCAGTACGGGATCCGCCCCGCTAAATTACCGCGCCCGATGTATCAAGCTGTTTACAACCCTCGCGCCGAACTAGACCTCGGGCTTAGGTTAGGCGCCTCAGGAGCCCTGACTGCGTCTATCGATTCAAGTGATGGGTTGGCTTGGAGCCTTCACGAGTTGTCGAGAGCTAGCGGCGTCGGAATCAGGATTGATGATGTTCCCGTAAGCAAGGCTGCGGAGCAGTTTGCGGCTCTTCATCGCTACAGGGCGAGAGACCTCGCCCTCTACGGTGGAGAGGAATATTGCCTTGTGGTCACAGTGAAACCTGAGAGGTTCAGGCCTGCACAAAAGGCTGCGCGCGGAAAATTGAGGGAAATCGGCGTCGTAACAAGGAAATCTGTTGGAGTACGTTTACGGCTGGCCGGGGGAGATGTGAAAGTAGCGATGAAGGGCTGGGAACATTTCAGGCGTTAAAGATATAGTCAATGACTTAGATTCGCATCCTCTAGAGATAGAAACATGAAGTTCAACGTGCCTTACTATGCGCAGAGCTCGGATTTCACTTGCGGCCCCGCCTGCGTGTTAATGGTAATGAAACATTTCGAACGGGACCTTGAAATCGGCCGCGAACTTGAATTTGAGGTGTGGCGCCAATGCAACATGATTGGCATAAAGGGTGCTGACCCGTTCGGACTCTCTGTGCCGTTAATCGACTCAGGCTACGACGTGCGGCTGATAACGCAGCGCAGTAGGACAGTTAACTACGATGCATGGAAACGGAGGTTGCTCAGGATTTTCTCGTCCGAAGAGATCGAACTCAGTATATTCGGTATGAAGGAAAACCGACAGAGAGCCCTCAGGAGGAGATTGCCGGTCACGTACAAACGGCCCGTCGTTGCGGATATCTTGCGAGGAGTTCGTGGTAATCAAGTTCCTATAGCCCTTGTGCATATGGGGGTCATACACTCGCTCAATATTCCCCATTGGGTCGTTGTAACCGACGCTGATGAAGAGTTCGTCGTTTTCAACGACCCCTACCCACCAAAGGGGCGAAAAGGACTCAGGCTCTCCCACGTTAAATTCCAGAAAATTCTCGACGACATTGGGACGAGGATAGGGCTAAGCCCGTCGATTCTGTTCGTTAAGAAACGGTAGCCTTGGTCGACGGAAATTCAGTCCCGAGAACCAGCAGCGAGCCTAAAACCTCTGCGAGACATGCTCGCCCACGATGATACAGTATGGACTTGACGATTCGGCTAGCAGGAGAATCAGGCGACGGCGTCATACTTGCGGGCGAAGTCCTAACATACGCTGTCTCACGGATGGGACTGAAAATATTCACTTTTCGAACATATCCTTCATCGGTTCGCGGCGGCCCATGCATGTATCAGCTGAGGGTCAGCGACTGGCATGCTTACTCTCAAGGTGACATGCTTGATCTTCTCGTGGCATTCGACACCGAAGCCATTTCCACTCATCTAAAAGACATGAAGCCTGCCGGGGAACTCATCTTCGACGCAGATCGAACCCCGAAGACTTATTCATCATTACCTAAGCATTCGTTCGGTGTTCCCTTCACGTCCCTCGCCAAAAACCAGGTTGCTTTTCCAAAAGCCAAGAACATGATCGTGGCAGGATACACGGCCAGCCACGTAGGCATCTCGAAAACCATCTTGGAGGAGGTTGTGAAAGGGAAGCTTGGTTCGCGAGGAGAGGAACTTCTCCAAAGAAACCTTACAGCAGTGAACTTGGGATTTGGCCTAGCGCCAAAAGGGAGAGTTCAGAGCTTTCCAAGGGCAATTGCTAACAAGATCGTTCTTTCAGGCAATCAGGCGATAGTGTTAGGCGCGATTGCGGTCGGTTGCCGTTTCTACGCGGGCTACCCCATCACCCCTGCGAGCGACATTCTTGAGGGCATGTCGAAATTCCTTCCAGATTTCGGAGGTATAGCATTCCAAGGAGAAGATGAGATGGCTTCCCTCGGGGCAGCAATAGGCGCGTCGTTTGCGGGAACAAAGTCGATGACTGCAACATCAGGTCCAGGCCTTTCGCTCATGACAGAAATGATCGGCATGGCCTCGATGGCTGAAGTGCCTGTAGTGATTGTCGACGCGCAAAGAGGTGGCCCATCAACGGGTTTGCCCACCAAGACCGAGCAGTCGGACCTTGACCATGCGTTGTATGCTGGCCATGGCGACGTGCCCAGAATAGTTATAGCTCCCGGAAATGTCGAAGACTGCTTCTATCAAACCGTAAGAGCATTCAACCTAGCTGAGCGATACCAGCTCCCAGTTCTTCTCCTTACAGATCAATCACTAGCTCAACTCACCGAGGGCATGCCTATGCCCGACCTGAAGGCGATAAAAACAATTGACCGAGAAAGAGCGGAAATCGTTGGCAACCGTTTCCGAAGATACGCGGTCACACACGATGGAATATCACCTATGTCGATACCGGGACAGGCCAACGGGGAATATATTGCTGAAAGTGTTGAGCATGATGAAGATAGTCGACCGAGCTACCGGCCGCAGGTGCATTCTGAAATGACAGCAAAACGTTTTCGAAAACTTGAAACCGCAGCTATTGAACTTGCGAACGACCCACTAAACGTGAAGGAATTACCAGACTCCAAAGCTAAGATTGGTGTAATTGGTTGGGGTTCGACCCAAGGTGCAATCCATGACGCCGTCTTGCGCGCCAGAAGGAACATGATACAGGTGCGCTGGTTGCAATGCAAGCTCCTAAACCCACTACCCAAAGAACAAATCTCCACCTTCCTCAAAGGCCTCAAGAAAGTCTTGGTTCCGGAACTGAATTACTCCGCGCAATTTGCGAAATTGCTCCGACTTAACTTTGCCATCGAGCTAGTTTCCATCAACAAATCCGAAGGGCTACCGTTCACACCAAACGAGATTCTGCGCAAAATCGAGGAGGTGGCATAAGTTGGCCGCCATGGTTAGCGATTATCGAAGCAGTTACACTTCATCGTGGTGCCCAGGTTGCGGAGACTATGGTGTCCTGAAGTCTGTTGACATGGCTTTTCACGAGCTTGGTTTGAAAAACGAGGATATCATCATAGTCTCAGGAATTGGATGTAATGGCCGCTTCCCGCATAACTTCAGAACCTATGGCTTCCACACACTTCACGGCCGAGTATTACCAATCGCACAAGGCATCAACATGACCAGGCCCAGCCTTTGTGTCGTTGGGATTGCTGGCGACGGCGACGCCTTTGCTATCGGAGGAGGCCATGTTCCGCATGCGGCCAGAAGAAACCCCGACATAGCATACATCGTCCTCGACAATGGCATATATGGGCAAACCAAAGGCCAACCTTCGCCCACAACACCGCTTGGATACAAGACTAAGGTGACACCTGAAGGAAATCAAGAGGACCCAATTGACATAAGTCAATTGGCCTTGGCATATGGCGTTTCATTCTTGGCGCGAGGATTCCCAGGAAAGCCCACCCACCTCGCACACCTGATAGCCCAAGGTATAACACACAAGGGTTTCGCGTTGATACATGTGCTTAACCCCTGCCCTACCTTCCACGACACATGGCAAGAGCTGGCACCTAAAGTCATCGAGACGGGCTCGGAGCATGACTCGGCTGACTTGGATGCGGCTTGGAAACTTGTCAGAAGACGTGACAAGATTCCAGTAGGTGTAATATTCAAACAGAATCGCTCCACTCTAGCGGAGCGCGTCAAAGCCTCGGCCCGGACTCCTGCGGAACTGGAATTGAAGGAATTGCTCAAATCCTTTAGGTAGGTCCAACTCGGAGAAGATGCAAGTATCCTCCCGATCCCGAGAAATGTCTAACGCATCATGAACAGGACACTGCATATTGACCTTCATCTCATCAGACATCGTTACCGAGAAGGATCAACCACCCATCGTCGGGCTAGGTGGGCAATGCGTACATACCTCAAGGGGACCAGACCCGCAGATCGTACATACCTCGCACTCATCATCACCGTACGTGCTTTTGCATTCCGCGCATCTCCCAATCGTGTTTTCCGCCAAACTATTCCACCCCCACTCTCCTTTTGATCATTAATTCGGTCGTCCGTGCGAACGTCTCAGGCCAAGATCGCAGTGCAGGCATGGCGTGAACTTGGTTGTTCCGCAACGCGAGCATTGATCACACTTTTGATTCCAATATTCGTAGCAGTTTTCACAACGACTTAGGACTGATGGGGCGCGCACAGGTCCAATCCGATCATCAGCGCCCGGTTCACGGGTTTCGAATTGGAGAGCCCCTTCAGTGCGCCTAGAGTCTATGCTCGTTCACCTCCTTCATCTATCAGCTATTAGCTCCAAAACTTCCGCTGTGTCTGATGCGAGTTCGACGCCCCTCTGGAAGGCTCTGCAGTTCAGGTCGGCTGCCTTGGCGTACCTGGCCAGAATTGCTGCTTGCAGGGACTCAATGCTCACGACATGGGTTCTCGCTGCCAGAAAGCCTAGAATAACTATGTTCGCGACGACACGCTTTCCCAGTTCTTCAGCGATGCTGAGTGCGGGGACTGAAAATAATTTACGCTCTTGCACTGGACAGGTGTCAATCATTCCCTTTTCAACGATTATCGTGGCATCTGGTTGTGTGCTCTTCCAGTTGTCGTTAAATCCGTCTTGCGACATAGCCACTAGGATGTTCGGGCGTATGACGAGTGGGTAGTCGATGGGTTCGTCTGATATGATGAGGTCTGCTCTGGACCATCCGCCGGTTATGTATGGGCTGTAATCCTCAGTCATCACGACTTCTTTTCGTTCGCGAATAGATGCAGCTTCCCCAATGAGGCGGCCAGCGGAGATTATGCCTTGACCTCCCAGCCCGTGCAGCCGGACCTCACATCTCGTCATTTCGACCGGCTCACCGCCTTTTCGATCGCTTCACGTTCAACTTCGTGATACGTAGGTTTCTTGATATCGACGAAGTTACCTACGACAATTGGGTCGGGGGGCTTCATTGTAAGGGCGATCTTGCTGAGGTCTGCCTTATCGTCCACTCGTGAGCAGGTCCTGAAGTATTGCATCATGGCTAGGGCATCCTCGAAGTTGTTCAAGTCTCCAAAGGTGGGAGGGCACGGAGAGACAATTTCCACGAATGCTAAACCCTGAACTTGAAATGCCCTCAACATAGCTTTCAGTAATTGCCTTACGTGTAGCGCAGTCCATCTGGCCACGAATGGCGCTCCAGCTGCGGCAACCATGTACGGTATGTTGAAGGAAGCTTCGAAATTGCCGTAGGGAGTTGTAGCTGTCTTCGCCCCCGTCGGCGTAGTCGCGCCGAACTGCCCGCCTGTCATCCCGTAATTGAAATTGTTCACACAGAAGATATTCAGGTCGACGTTTCGTCGAATGGCATGTATTAGGTGATTGCCACCTATGTTAAACAGGTCCCCGTCTCCCGAGATGACTGTTACCTCAAGTTCGGGATTCGCAACCTTCATGCCCGTGGCAACCGCAATAGCTCTTCCATGGGTCGTGTGATAGGTGTCCAAGTTCAAGTAGCCGGGAATCCTAGATGTACAGCCAATTCCTGAAACGACCACATGTCTGTCCTGCGGAATTCCCGAACTTCTAATAGCCTCAACTAGACAGCCAGTTACAATTCCCAGGCCGCATCCTGGGCACCAGATGTGTGGTAACCTGTCAGCTCGCAACATTTCGTCTCTAGGGTTGGTGAGTTTCACCGTTTCGAATTCGCTGTTGGCCTCAAGTTGAGCCATTCCTCTATACCTCCAAAGCCGCGTAGATTTTCTCGGGAGGAATTAAAGCCCCAACAGGATAGTGGACGCCTACCACGGGACATTCCGCGAATTCTCTAACCAGATGTTCCATCTGGCCGTAGTTGACCTCGGGGACAATCATTCTCTTAGATTTCGCGCTGAGTTTTTCAATTTCCCTATGTGGAAAAGGCCATGGCGTAATCAACCTAAGAAGTCCAACCTTCTTGCCCCGCTGTCTAGCCTCATTGACGGCGCGGAGCGCCGACCTAGACGTTGAACCATAGGCTACAATGACTACTTCCGCATCATCGGTCAGGTAATGTTCGACTTCTACTATGTCGTCTAGGTGATTCAGGATTTTCCCGATTAAATGATTCAGCATTCTTTCAGAAACAGCGTTGTCCAAGGATGGATATCCGCGTTCATCATGTGTGAGACTATCAACATTGACGTGAAAGCCCTCACCAGCCACAGCCATGGGTGGGTAATCTTGGGCGAAATCGAAGGGTATGAAATTCGGCTCAGACTTGGATAGTTTCTTCCGATTGACCACCTCTATGTCTTCTGGGGGAGGTATCACAAGCTTGCTTGTCATGTGGCCTACCACTTGGTCGGCCATCAGGAAAGTCGGGGTCCTATATTTTTCGGCCATGTTGAAGGTTTTGATCGTAAGGTCAAACATCTCTTGGACGCTGTTTGGTGAATAAGCAATAATCTCGTAGTCTCCGTGAGATCCCCATCGAGCTTGCATCATGTCTCCTTGTCCAATGAGAGTTGGAATTCCCGTGCTTGGGCCCGCTCTTTGAACATTAACGATGACGCATGGGGTTTCGGTGATTACGCCTAATCCTATGTTCTCCATCATCAGGGAGAATCCCGGCCCTGATGTTGCCGTCATGCTCTTGACGCCTGCATTCGACGCCCCGATGACTGCAGCTATGCTGCCGATTTCGTCTTCCATCTGAAGGTAGTGCCCTCCGACCTGCGGCAAACGTTTGCTCATGTATTCTGCTATCTCTGAAGACGGAGTGATCGGATACCCTCCGAAGAATCGACAGCCCGCGGCGATAGCCCCCTCTGCGCAGGCCAGGTTTCCGGACATGAAGAATTCGCGACTTTGCCCTCGCATAGTCACAGGTCTCACCTTGCCTCCAGATGACAAATGGTGTTTTACAGACGAACCGGATTTCTGTAAATACGTACCTTCGTTTGTGCGTTTAATATGCATAGTATTTACTCAAAGAACTATCTCTATATTTAGAATAAAACGGAGAACGTCGAAGTGAGGCTTCCCCCATTGAGCAACATCGCTCAGCAGGTAGACCGCACACTTGAGCGGGTTACAGCGGGGACTGTTACGACGGGATTTGTGAGGGAATGGAGCCCTCCTAGACCATCTAGGATACCTCTCTCACCCCAACAGAAGTTGAAGCTCCGAGACGTCGACGTTATCCTAATCGACGACAGATGCAAGGGATGCACTTACTGCATAGAGTTTTGCCCACGAAAGGTGTTCGAGCAAGGCAAGAAGCTCAACCAGATTGGAATCCATCCGCCCCGGATCAAGGACAGCTCATTGTGTGTCGGATGTGGCGTCTGCGAAGAGATCTGCCCTGATTTCGCCATTTTCTTAGTGGATAAGGGAAGCTCACTGAAAAATAGGAAGATTATATCAGAGGAAAAATGAATGGACGCTGAAAAACCGAACTCGAATTTAGCAGTCTACGTCTTTGGTAAGCAGTACCGCGTTCCAGAAAACCTGACTATCCTAACCGCCATGGAATCTCTGGGTTACCGGTTACTAAGGGGGTGCGGTTGTCGCAGTGGCTTCTGCGGCGCTTGCGCAACCGTGTATAGAATTCAAGGAGATTACAGGCTGCGAACAGGACTCGCATGCCAAACGCCCGTCAAAGACGGAATGGTCTTTTCGATGCTTCCATTCCATCCCGCAACTAAAGCCAAATACAATTTGAAGGAACTACCGGCAGACCTGTCCTCAATTGTCCGTTTCTATCCTGAGGTGATGAGATGCTTACAGTGCAACACTTGTAGCCGCGCCTGCCCACAGGAACTGCCTGTCATAGATGTTATCGGGGCCGCGATGCGCGGCGACATCAGCACTGCGGCCGACCTTTCATTCGACTGCATAATGTGCGGCCTCTGCGCCACAAGATGCCCGGCGGAAATAGTTCAGTACTACGTTGCCATTCTCGCAAGAAGACTGTACGCAGCGCACTTAGCTCCCAAGTCGAAGCACCTTCAAGAACGGCTTCAGCAGATCAGGAGCGGATTTTTCGACGAGGACCTCGAGCACCTCACCCACCTAAGCACAGCAGAGTTAGCGAAGATGTACAACGCTAGGGAAATCGAAAAGGAGGCAGCATAGGTGTCAGTGCAATCTCAGCAATGGCGAACGGTAATCACTTACAGCGAAGAGATGCGACGTTCGATAGACAAAGTTGCCGCCACCCGTAAAGAACGAATGAAACAAACATTTCCAAAACTCAAGCCTGAGGAGAAGAAAGCGCTACTCGAAAAGTTCCACCCCGACTACAAGCCTGGCACGACACGGAAACTTCTCGTCGGAGCGAACAAAGGCGAACCGATCGTCAACGAACTGGGTGAGGTTGTTGAAGCTTACAGCCGCGTGAATCCCGCGAAGATGGACATCTCGAAGGTAGGCATTCAAACTGACGTACTAGTCATAGGCGGTGGTGGCGCAGGAGCCGCTTCAGCCTTAGCCGTCCACCAGGAGGGCGCCCAGGTGCTATTGTGCACCAAGCTAAGGTTCGGCGATTCTAATACGATGATGGCGCAGGGCGGAATTCAAGCGGCTGACAAGGCGAACGATTCACCGGGCACGCACTACCTTGACGTAATGGGAGGCGGAGGCTACACCAACATACCCAGCCTCGTTCGAACGCTTGTCTCAGACGCCCCCTCGATCATCGAATGGCTTGAAGGCCTAGGCACGATGTTCGACAAAGAAGCTGACGGTACTTTCGTCACAATGCACGGAGGCGGAACAAGCAGAAGGCGCATGCACGCGGCCCGAGACTACACGGGCGCAGAAATAATGCGCACCCTGCGAGATGAAGTAACCAACCTCGGCATTCAAGTCATCGAATTCTCCCCCGCAATAGAATTGTTAACCGATGAAGAGGGAAACTGCGTCGGCGCCATTCTTCTCAACATGGAGACCGATGAGTACACGGTCGTTCGTTCAAAGACGACGATCATAGCAACCGGCGGGTCAGGAAGGCTACACGTCCAAGGCTTCCCAACAACTAACCACTACGGCGCGACAGGGGATGGACTTGCACTTGCCTACAGGGCCGGTTGCAAGCTAGCATTCGTAGACACAATCCAATACCACCCCACCGGCGTAGCATTCCCAGAACTAATCTCCGGGCAGCTCATAACAGAGAAAATGCGGAGCCTAGGCTCCCAACTTGTCAACATAGATGGAGGCCGGTTCGTCAACGAACTTGAAACAAGGGATGCTGTTTCTTCAGCCATCATAAGGGAATGTAAGGAAAAGAACAAAGGCGTTCTAACCCCGGGCGGCCTCGTAGGTGTGTGGCTCGACACGCCGCTCATTGACGAATTGAAAGGGCCCGGCCGAACACAACGCCTCGCCCCTGCTATGGTCCGCCAATTCAAAAGGTTCGGGATCGACATACTGAAGGACCCAGTCCTCGTCTACCCAACCCAGCACTACCAGAACGGGGGCGTCCTCATTGACGTAGACGGCCGCACGAACGTCCCGAACTTGTACGTTGCCGGTGAGGCCTCTGGCGGCGTACATGGAAGAAACCGTTTGATGGGAAACTCGCTGCTTGACATATTGGTCTTCGGCCGACGCGCCGGTATAGACGCCGCCAAGAAATCAAAAACTTCAGCGGGCGGAAAACCAACTCTCAACCATGTTATTCGTTTTCACAAGGAACTAGTAAAGGCGGGCTACAAGCCGGACCGACACAGTCCCATCATTCTACCCGACTACCGTAGCAAGGAAGCGAAAATTGAGCTAGAGGCTTTCGCGGTAAAAGGCTGGGAATAAAGTGACGAGCATCCTATCGGCCGAGTCAATCGGAGGCCCACTGCTCCGCAAGGTGGAGACGATAAGCGGCCAAAACATTTCACTCTGTTACCAGTGCGGAAAATGCTCAGCCACATGCCCGTTATCCTCACGTATGGATTTGCTTCCCCACCAGATCGTTCGGTACCTGCAGCTTGGCTTTCAGCAAGTTCTTGACGCCAACTCACCCTGGCTCTGCGCGACCTGTTTCTCCTGTGAAACTCAGTGCCCCCGAGGCCTAGACGTGAGCAAGATCTGCGAAGCACTCCGCACAATCAAGCTGCGACAAGAACCCTACGAGCTCAAAATTGAACAGACCTACTCTGAGATACCCCAACAAGGCTTGGTAAGCGCCTACAGGAAACTCAGCTCTTATTGAGGTAAAAACGATGCAGTCTTACCTCTACTTCCCAGGATGTTCACTCCGGACTGTGGCAAGGGATTTCGACCGTTCCGCTAAAGCCTGTGCACACGCCCTCGGCTTCGAATTGAAGGAAATGCAGGGCCAGCTTTGTTGCGGCGCGGTTTTGTCGAACGTGGATGACAACCTCATGACAAAGGCCGGACCGAACCGGATTCTTGCACGAGCGACACAGGAAGACAACACCCTCGTGACGCTATGCGCAGGTTGCTACAATGTTCTCAAGAGAACAGACCTACATGCCAAGCTTGCCTCCTCTTCTCAACAAACGATTAACAAATTCAACGAAGAAACTTTCAACGGCGGAGTGGACGTCATACATTTTCTGGAAATTCTAAGGGACCGTATTGGTTTCGACGCTGTTGAGAGAGCAGTTAAGGTTCCTTTCAAAGGACTACAAGTAGGAGCCTACTACGGCTGTCTGCTCCTCCGTCCATCTGGAGAGATGAAGTTTGATGACCCTAACAGGCCTTCAATTCTGGAGAACCTCCTAACCAGATTGGGTTGCACGCCGATCGACTACCCTGCCAGAACTGATTGTTGCGGTTCGTACCTGAGCGTCAGCTCGCCGGGAAATGTTCAACCCATCTCGGGGGCCATCATCGGATCCGCCCGTTCGTGCGGAGCTAGGCTGCTAACTGTCAGCTGCCCACTCTGTAAGTACAACCTAGAATCCAGCCAACTTCAAGACAGCAGTGGTTCTACTCCCGACGACTTTCTTCCAATCGTCTACTTCACACAACTTCTGGGACTGGCCTTGGGCCTTCAGCCTGAGGAACTGGAACTTGACCAACGCCAGATGCAGGCAATACGCGAGGCACCAACACCGATGTTGATAGGAGAAGGTAAGAAGTGAAACGAGTTGGTGTGTTCGTTTGCCACTGCGGCTTGAACATCGCAGGGAATGTCAACATTAAGGAAGTTGTTGACAAAGCCGGCAAGCAGCAAGACGTAGTGTTCGCTATTGACCACAAGTACCTCTGCTCTGAACCCGGCCAGACATTGATCAAGGACAGCATAAGGCAACACAATCTGGACGCCATTGTCGTCGCCGCCTGTTCGCCAGCGATGCATGAGGCCACCTTCAAGACCATAGCGCAGCTGTCAGGCCTGAACCGATACAACTGCGAAATCGCGAACATTCGAGAACAGAGCAGCTGGGTTACCGACGATCTTGGAAAGGCCACGGCGAAAGCCCACATCACGGTGCACCAGGGCATACAGAAGGTTAGGCTCAACGAACCACTGCAACCTATCACCGTTCCAGTAACTCGGAAAGTTCTCGTCATCGGAGGAGGGATTGCAGGCATTCGTGCAGCGCTTGACGTGGCGAATGGCGGTTACCAAGTCTACTTGGTCGAAAAGTCAGGAACGATAGGGGGAAGAATGGCACAACTCTCCGAAACTTTCCCCACACTTGACTGTTCAACATGTATCCTCGGGCCTTTGATGGTGGAGGTGTTCAGGCACCCGAACATCAAACTCCTTAGGCTTTCTAAAGTCGAGGAAGTGAAAGGCTACATTGGCAACTTCAAGGTCAGAGTGCGACAGGAACCAGCGTACGTTGATGAAGCCAAGTGTAACGCCTGCGGTGAATGCGCGAAAGCCTGCCCCGCTCAAGTTCCTAACGAATTCGACTTCGGTTTGACCTGGAGAAAGGCAATTTATACTCCATTCGCTCAAGCGGTACCGCCGGCCTACGTTCTCGATGCGAAAAACTGCTTAGGCCTGTTGCCCCAAGCCTGTGGCGAATGCAAGAAAGCGTGCGATAAATTCGGCACAAGCTGCATGGACCTTGATGCGTGGCCAAGAATCCATGAGCTTGAAGTAGGAGCAATCATCGTTTCCACGGGATACGAGTTATACGATGCCGCAAAACTGACCGAGTACGGCTACGGCATTTTCCCCGACGTTATGACCAGCATGGAATTTGAGCGCATGCTCTCAGCGTCAGGACCGACAACAGGCGAAATCAAACGCCCATCCGATGGACAGACGCCGAAAGAAATTGTCTTCATCCAATGCGCGGGACAACGCGAACCTGAGACGGCGCTTCCCTACTGTTCGAAAATATGTTGCATGTATACGGCTCGACATGCGATGATGTTCAGGCATAAAGTGCCCGATGGCCAGGCGTATGTCTTCTACATGGACATCCGAGCTGGCGGGAAGGGATATGAGGAATTCGTAAAACGTTGCCAAGAGGAGAAAGGCCTCCTTTACCTCCGCGGGCGAGTTGCCAAAGTCTATGAAGAGAATGGAAAGCTCACCGTTAAGGGCGTTGATACGCTCAGCGGAAAAACCGTCCAAATTAACGCCGATTTAGTAGTACTTGCGGTCGGGATGGTCCCGAGCTCAGAATCCCACGAGTTGGCGAGCAAGCTCAAGGCTTCGCTGGACGCGAACGGTTTCTTCTCGGAGGCACACCCCAAGCTTCGACCACTGGAAAGCCCGACGGCGGGGATCTTCCTAGCCGGGGCGGGACAATCACCCAAAGATATTCCGGAAACTGTAGCACAGGCGAGCGGCGCCGCTGGCAAGGCACTGGACCTCCTTTCAAGCCCAACGCTCGAACGCGAACCAACAGTTGCCCGTGTTGTCGGCGAATTGTGCAGCGGATGCAGCATCTGCGTACCCCTATGTCCGTATGATGCGCTTAGCCTGAACGCTGAGAAAATTGCGGAAGTGTCGGAGGCTCTCTGCGAAGGATGTGGGACCTGCATAGCCTCCTGCCCGTCAGGTGCGCTAACGCTCCGAAATCTCACAGACGAACAGATGGTCGCAATGATTGAGGCCATAGTCGAATAATAGAGATGAACGAATTGGAAGAGCGATTTGAACCGAAAATTGTTGGGTTCTTATGTAGATGGTGCTCGTACGCCGGAGCCGACTTGGCTGGAACGAGCAGAATCAAGTACCCACCAAACATCAACCCAATACGAGTGAACTGTTCAGGTCGCGTCGACCCCACCCTTGTCATAAAGGCTCTCGCATCAGGAGCAGACGGAGTACTCATCGCTGGCTGCCACCCAGGCGATTGTCACTACACAAACGGGAACATCAAGACTCTTCGAAGGTTCAAGCTCCTGCAGAGGCTGCTGGACCAGTTCGGAATAGAACGAGAACGTGTCAGGTTAGAGTGGATCTCCGCTTCGGAGGGCGAAAGGTACGCACGGGTCGTTAGAGGAATGACGGAGGATATACGATCACTGGGGCCTTTGAATTGGAAGAAGAGAGTGGAGGTATTGGCATGACGAACCCTAAGATAGCATTCAACTGGGCAAGCAGTTGCGGCGGATGCGAGATAGCCATACTTGAACTTGGAACTAAACTAGTTGATCTAGCCAACAAGGTTGACATAGTCTTCTGGCCCGCCGCCATGGATTATAAGTACTCAGACCTTGAGGCGATGCCAGACGGCAGCATAGATGTCGCATTCATGAATGGCGCAATACAAAACTCCGAAAACGAACACATAGCTAAACTACTGAGAGCCAAATCCAAACTCCTTGTAGCCTTCGGAACTTGCGCCTACTTAGGCGGCATACCAAGCCTTGCGAACACAACCGACCGCGACGGGATCTTCGCAAGCTCCTACAAGGAAACGCCTACGACAGATAACCCTGAAAAAACCTTCCCGCAAACCAAGTGGCAAGCAAGGGAAGGAGAACTAACCATACCCGAACTCTACAACACCGTCAAAACACTCGACCAAGTCGTGGACGTTGATTACTACGTACCCGGATGCCCACCAGTCGGGGAACAAGTTTCTAAAGTGATCAGCCTATTCGTCGATGGCCCACTACCGCCGAAGGGAGCAGTTCTAGGAGCCTCCGACAAGTCACTATGCCATGAATGCAAGCGCACCAGGACGGAAAAGAAGATCAGTAAGATTGTTAGAACTTACGAAACGATCCCTGACTCACAGAAATGCCTGCTTGAACAAGGCATAATCTGCATGGGACCAGCCACCCGGGGAGGTTGTGGGAGCATATGCCTAGACGCAAACGCGCCCTGCCGCGGCTGCTACGGGCCACTGCCCAAAGCCATTGACCAGGGCGGAAAGATGCTTTCGGCCTTATCATCAATCTTCGATGCGCAGAGCGAAGAAGACATTCAGAAGCTCGCGGACTCTGTGCCCGACCCGCTCGGCACATTCTACAGGTTTAGCCTCGCTCGCTCTCTGCTAAGGAGGACCAAACCATGAAAACCGTCACAATCAACCCTGTTACAAGGCTTGAGGGACACGGGAAGATCTCAATCTTCCTTAACGATGAGGGAAATGTCGAGAACGCCTACTTCCAAGTCCCCGAACTCAGGGGTTTCGAGAAGTTCTGCGAGGGTAGGCCTGTCGAAGAAATGCCCGACATAACCAGCAGAATTTGCGGCGTCTGCCCAGAAGCACACCACATAGCCTCCACCAAAGCCCTAGACCAAGTGTTCCATGTAGAACCACCACCAGCCGCGAAGAAACTCAGAGAACTCCTATACAGCGCCTTCTTCATAGCCGATCACATAACCCACTTCTACATACTCGCCGGCCCCGACTTCGTGATGGGACCAAGTGCGCCGAAAGCAGAGCGAAATATTCTCGGCGTAATACGGAAAGTCGGGTTAGAAGTCGGTAGCTCAGTCATCAAACACCGCTCGGACGCACTCGACGTCATTGCGATGATAGGTGGAAAGAGGATCCACCCAAGCTGCGGCGTCCCCGGTGGGGTCAGCAAACCCATTACGGAAGACGAGAGAGCCAGAATCGAATCGATCGCAAAATCCGAAGTTGAATTCGCAAAGTTCACAATGAAACTGTTCGACGACATAGTTCTGAAGAACAAAGATTACGTTGACCTCATTACAAGCGACAATTACGCAACAGAAACATATTGCATGGGTACGGTCGACGAACAGAACCACGTAAACTTCTACGATGGAAAGATCAGGGTTGTGGATCCGGAAGGCCACGAGTTTGCAAAGTTTCCAGCAGCCGACTACCAGCAGTACATCTCGGAGCATGTGGAACCGTGGACCTACCTCAAATTCCCCTACCTCAAGAAGATCGGATGGAAAGGGCTGGTAGGAGGCAAGGATAGTGGCGTTTACAAAGCGACCCCACTCGCCCGCCTCAACGTATCGGAAGGGATGGCTACTCCAACAGCACAAGCAGAATACAAGAGGTTGTACGAGACATTAGGCCAGAAGCCAGTTCACTCAACTTTGGCTACGCATTGGGCTCGCCTGGTCGAACTTGTATACGCTTCGGAGCGCCTGGTACAACTTAGCCAAGACCCCGACATCACAAACCCGAACGTTCGAAACATCCCGACCCAAACACCAGATGAAGGTGTGGGAGCGGTCGAAGCGCCCCGCGGAACACTCTTCCACCACTACAAGACGGATGCGAAAGGCATGGTGAAGAACGTGAACCTCATAGTGGCAACGACCAACAACCATGCGGCAATCAGCATGTCGATTAAGCAAGCCGCTGAGGGATTCATCAAGAAAGGGGAAGTATCCGACGGGATTCTGAACATGGTCGAGATGGCCTTCAGGGCTTACGACCCATGCTACGCCTGCGCAACCCACACCCTACCAGGCCAGATGCCCCTCGACATTAACATCTACAACAAAAACAGGGCAATCCTTCACAACATACGAAGGCCGTAGAATCGTTCATGAGACCGGGGCTGAGCCATACGACCATTTTGCTTGTAGGCCTCGGTAACCCCATAATGGGTGACGATGCAGTAGGAATTCATGTAGTGAGAATACTAAAGGATAGGAATCGCGGACGAGAAGATTTGGAGTTCAAGGAATTGAGCCTCGGCGGCCTTGGACTGGTTGAAGAGATATTGGGCTATGAACGCGTTTTCATTATAGACTCAGTTGCTTCAACCGGGACGGTTGGCAAGATCTGTGAATTCTCGCCAGAGCATTTCAAAGGCACAGAATACGCATCGTCCCCGCATTCCACGAATTTTGCCACAGCCCTAGAACTTTTCAAGAGATTCGAAAACAGTGCGGTTCCCCATACGATTAGAATCTTCACAATCGACATCAACCCTGAATTTACTTTCCGCGAGGCCCTTAGCCCGCCTGTACAGAGAGCAGCCTTTGAATTAGCTGAGTTAGTTGGAAACGAAATAGACCAGATTCGAAATTGAATAGGTCCATCTGCCACCTCAAACACAAATACTAGTTCTTAGGCATGAAGAAAACCGCCCCTTCAACCATGACGCTCGCGGGGCAGGTAATAGTGAATGCGAAGACTTACGAAATATGAACAGAATCCCATCATCGCCCCTAGAAGCAACGTGGGATGGGAGACGACTGGAACTTTCAACCCTGGGGCAATTCTCGAAGATGGCTCTATTCACCTTCTCTACCGAGCCGTGGATGCTCATGGGGTTTCCCGGTTAGGATATGCGCGGACGCTTGACGGGAGAACAATGGAATCGCGCTCCTCGGAACCGGTACTGACTTCTTCCGGTGACTGGGAGGAGTTCGGATGCGAGGACCCACGCATAACACGTTTCGACGGGACCTTCTACGTCACCTACACTGCCTTCTCCCAAAAAGGCCCACGCATAGCGCTTGCTTCGACGAAAGATTTCTTGCATTTCGAAAGGTACGGTTTGGTTGGGCCCGACCGCAATGACAAGGACTGCGTGATTTTTCCGGAGCGGATTGACGGAAAAGTTGCTATTCTGCACCGGCTTGAGTCAAAGGTTCAGATTGCCTACTTTGACAGCGTCGAATCACTTGCGAAGTCGCGGAGCTTCTGGACCAAGTACTTGCCGCACTTTGGAGACTATGAGATTCTGAGAGCGAAGTTTCCATGGGAGAAAAGAAAAGTCGGAGTTGGCACGCCGCCTATCAAAACTGAGCGAGGATGGTTGGTGATTTACCACGGCGTCAGCCTCGACCGTGTCTACCGTGCCGGGGCCCTGTTGCTTGATTTAGATGACCCGAAGAAAGTGATTGCCCGTACTAGGTCACCAATCCTTGAACCTGAAACGGATTTTGAGAAGAGCGGTTTTGTTTCGAACGTTGTGTTTCCAGATGGGGCTGTGGTTCTTGATGGAGAATTGCTGACCTATTATGGCGGAGCCGACAGAGTCTGTTGTGTTGCGAGTTGTCCGCTAGATGAATTCCTTGACGAACTGGAAAAGGAGAAATGAACCTCAGCCGAGAGCCTATCCCTTTGTGACGCATTCCAGGAAGGTTGCGGTGGCAAGCAAAAGGGAAATTGTGGACTCGGATCCCTGATTCTCATTCAAACCAACCTCCGTTATACCGTCATGACTAGCTCCTGTCGCCTCATCGTAGACGTTGACAGATTTGGTGTTGAGACCAAAGAACCATCCCAGCGCTTCACGCAAAGCCCTCTCGTAAACTTCGGAGCCAGTGATCTTGTAGCCTATTGCTGCAGCCTCGACCATAGTTCCTGCCTCAAGGGGTTGCTGATCGTAGAGAGCTCTCTCCTTACCCCTAGCGTACCAGCCCATACTTCCGATGGGCACGAATTTTCCTTCAATTGTGGTTTGTTCTTGCAGGAATCGAAATGTTTCCTGGGCAACTTTGAGGTATTCATCTGCGCCTAATGAGTGATAGGCCGAGAGCAAAGCCTGGGGCAGTCGCGCGTTATCATAGGATATGATGTTCTCGAACCATTTCCAGTCTGGCCCATGGTTGGCGTTGTACAAGTCGACTAGGCTGTCGGCCAACGACGCAATGTTGACTCTTAGATTGGGGTCCTTAGCGTCGACTTGGAATCGCTCGCAAAGGCCTAGGCAAGCATAGGCCATCGTTCGTGGTGAAGACGACTCCCTTGCCCAGGGAAGTGCTCGATCAAATATGACTCGAGCGGGAGCCTTCAATCCATTAGGCAGATCCGAATTAATGACTGAACCAGCTGCCCAGATGGCCCGGCCCAGATGGTCTCCGACCGTCGGATTGTCGATGATTCTTAGGGAGTAATCCATGAGGTTGTGGAACTTGCCGTCTTCGGCTTGCATGAGAAGTAGAAAGCTGATCAGTTTGCGTTGTAGCTTTGAAAGGGGTTGAGTGGGCCAGTAAGCTTTTGCCTTAACTGCGAATACTAGGGCGCGGGCGTTGTCATCGACTGTATACCCCTCTTTTCTTGCGGGAACGGAGAACTTTGCGTGTTGCAGAACCGCATTGTGGTCCGTTATCGCGAAGAGGTGGTCAAGCTTCACTGATTGCCGCAGTTTCATCGATAGTTCTTGGAATTCCGATTGCAGATCTGAGTATGTCACCATATTGATCAGCTACCTTTGTCCAGCCCATTTCTTGACCGTAGTTGAATGCGTTCGTTTCTAGTTGCCGCCTTAGTTTAACGTCGCTTAATATTCGTTCGACGCATTCGGCGATTGAACGTCCGTCGGCGAACTTGCAGAAGAGCCCTCTATTGTTTGATAGCTCCTCTTTTGCGAATAGGGATGGTGTTGCAACAATTGCCCTGCCATGTCCAAGCGCAAGCGTAATCGTCCCACTGGAAACCTGATCCTTGCCAAGGTATGGTGCCACGAAAATGTCCATTGCTTGAAGGTAAAGGGACAGCTCGTCGTCGCGTAAGTATTGGTCTACGAAGTGAACATTGTTTTCGAGGTGTAGCCGTTTCGTAAGTGATGTTAGTTTCTCGCGGTAAGCTTCGCCTTCATGCCTTCGCACCTCAGGGTGCGTTTCGCCTATCACCATGTACAGCAGCTCAGGCCTTTCCTTAACTAGGTAAGAGAGTGATTTGATTGCATACTCTAGGCCTTTCCCAGAGCTGATTAAACCGAACGTCGCGAGCACCGTGCGTTTCTCCAGCCCAAGAAATCGTTTTGCGTATTCGTTGTGCCCGCGCTCTGGGAGGGCAGCCCCGTGACGTACCACGCTAATTCTTTCAGCGTTGACCCCAAACCGCTTCTCGAGAAGCTTCGCAGCCGAGTCAATTGTTACGATAACGGTTTCGCTCAGTCCTGCGATTTCAGACATGATTCTGCGAGCTTTGTCAGGCGGGTTTCGAAGGACCGTATGAAAGGTCGTTATAATGGGTTTCTGGAGAGTCTTGTAGAGATCGAGGACATATTCCCCCCAGTCTCCTCCGTAGATGCCGTATTCGTGCTGGACATTCACCACGTCAACTTCGCTCCGATTCAGGAAATCTGCGGCGGCGAAGTAGTCTTCGTTCGCATGCTGGTCAATAGTGAACCTAACATTCGGATCCGAATACCGGTTCCCACCCTCCTCATTAATTGCAACAATGAGATAGCGGGCAATTCGGCCACGCATTAGTAGAGCCCTCGCGAGGTCTCGAGTATATGTTGCTATGCCGCACGCCCGGGGAGGGTATGTGCTAACGTACCCGACTTGCGGTTGAAGATCCAAGAGGCTCCATCCTGTTCCAATTTCAGTCCACGACTTCCACCGAACGCTTAGCCCGTTGACCAGCTAGTCGGGCCGAGTACAACGAAAGGCGTAACCGTCAAGTAATACTCGCCCTAGCGCTAAAAACGCTACGCTTTCAACGAGCACCTCCTTCGTTTAAGAGCTAGAGCAAATGCCTCTGGTTTACGCCTGCATAGAAGCAGTAGAAGCAGATGACTATGCTCGCGGGAGCTATTGATAGGTTTGGTATGAAAGCCGACGTGATCTCTTACGATGTTGCTACGTACTTCGGTATGATATGCGCGAGCTTCCGATGAGTTTAGTGGAACGCTGAATTGTTACCCGAGTCCAGTAAATGATGTGACGAGTGGCACTTCCATTCGCTAGGCTCAAACCTTAGGGCGTAGGTCGATTACGCGGCGGGCCTTGCCGACTTCTGACCGTGGGAGCGTCCCTAACTCAACGAGTTCCACGTCAGCGCGAATCGCCAGGACCGCGAAGAGATCTTCCTGAATCCTCTTTGGCAAGTTCGGATCCTTCAGCATGTCCGTAGGTGCTTCAACCTTAACGGTCAACCGGTCCAGTTCCTTATGCGTGACAATTATCTGATATTGATCTCCAAGGCCGGGAATGTTCATTAAAACATGCTCGATTTGGCTTGGAAAAACGTTCACGCCGCCCACGATGAGCATGTCGTCACTCCGCCCTTTTATTCGCGCGATGCGACTGTGGTATCTGCCGCATGCGCACTCCTCTTCGTACACGGTTGAGAGGTCCCTTGAACGGTAGCGGAGGAATGGCATCGCCTCCCGGGAAAGCATTGTGAAGACGAGTTCGCCTTCTTTGCCCGGTTCCAAAACCTCACCGGTGTCAGGGTTGATAGTTTCTACGAGAAATTCATCGCCCCAGATGTGGAGGCCGTTTCTTTGCTCGCACTCGATTCCAACCCCCGGACCATAAAGCTCGGACATACCGTAGATATCATGCGCCCGGAGACCGAAGCCATCCTCAATCCGCTTCCGAGTCTCTTCACTCCAAGGTTCAGCCCCGAAGACCCCCACTCTCAGAGCGAAATCGGTTCTCGGCTCATAACCCTCAGCCCGACTTGCTTCAACCAAGTATACCATGTAAGAGGGTGTACTCGTGACCACGGTGCTTCGTAGGTCCTTCATGAGCATCAGTTGACGCTTTGTGTTTCCGACGCTCGTTGGTAGGATTGTGGCCCCTATGGCCCTAGCGCCGTAATGGATACCCAGCCCACCGGTGAAAAGGCCGTATCCGTACATGTTTTGAACGATGTCGCCCTTCCTAACTCCGGCAGTATCAAGAGTCCTGCCCATTAACGTCCCCCAACGTTCCAAATCATGTCGAGTGTAGGCTACGACTATCGGTTTTCCGGTTGTACCAGATGAGGCGTGGAGACAGTAAACGCGATTTTGAGGAACGGCAAGAATACCGAGTGGATAATTATCTCGCAAATCTGTCTTAACCGTGAAAGGTACCTTCGGTAGATCGTTGAGGCTTTTGATGGATTCGGGTTTCACTCCGGCTTCGTCGAAGCGTTTGCGGTATAACGGTACATTCCTGTAGGCGTAGCGAACGATTTTGCGCAGTTGGGTTTCCTGTAAGCGTCTTAGTTGTTTTGACTTGAGCGTTTGGCCGAGCCGATCAAACAGAAGAATTACGCTCCCGAGCTTTCAATTTTGTTCAGTGATAATTGGCTTGGGCCCTCTGTATGCCAATCATGATAAACAACCACAAGCCATTTCCTCAATCCCGCGGGTTGGCCCGCGGCGAAAAACATCATGATGGCGAAACCACAGCTGTTCGGTAACCTAGTAACGCAAGTAGTTCGACCTAATTTATGCTCTTTCTGCGGGGCCTGCATGGCCTCATGCCCAGTGGGAGTACTTTGGCCAGTTGGGGAACAACCAACACTCATCGGCCAGTGTGCCCTGTGCGAAGTCTGCTACTACCAGTGCCCTACCGTCGAGTTTCCGAAGGCTGACGTCGAAGTCTTCCTCCACGGCCGAACAAGACGCGCCGATGAACCCCTCGGAATAAGTCGAGGAACATTCGTTGGCCGCGCAGTAAGCAAAGATGCTCAAGTGGTTGCGCAGGACGGCGGGGTGGTTACAGCCCTCCTTAGTTACGCGCTGGACAAGAAGTTGATTGATGCAGCCGTGGTTGCGGGAAGAGATACGAATTGGAGAGCGAAGCCTGTGGTCGCGACGAAGAGCGAGGATATCGTGAAGAACGCTGGGACGAAGTACACGCCCAGCCCGACGCTTCTTGGCGTCCGATCAGCGGTTGAAGAGTACGCTAAGACTAAGGTTGGCCTGGTCGGAACACCGTGCCAGATGAGAGCGGTGAGGAGGATTCAGACATCACCCTTGGGCAACCGACGTTTGGCCCAGGCCATGGAGCTGAGTATAGGCTTGTTCTGTATGGAGGCTTACGGTTACGATAAGCTGGTGGAAACGTACATGGCCAGCAAAGGCATCGACCCTTCCACCATCACACGCACGGAGATCAAGAAGGGATCCTTCATCGCCAAATCGGGGGACAAGGAACTCTTGCATGTACCGCTTCGTGACGTTGATGCGTTCGTGCGGCAGAGTTGCAAGCAATGCGAAGATTTCACCGCCGAATACGCAGACATCTCAGTGGGCGGTATAGGATGCCCAACAGGTTATTCCACAGTGATTGCGCGGACAGAGAAGGGTCTCGACATTCTAAGGCAAGCTGAGAAGGCGGGTTACGTGGAGCTGCGTGAACTGAAACCGGAAGAGAAAGGGTACCAGAAAGTAGTGAACATGGCGCAGGCGAAACACGCCAGAAAAGCCACACAAAACAACTAAGCGCCGCTTCCTTCAACACCCAATGTTAGAGTGCGCCACACCCTAGTTTACTCGCGCGCACGCTTGGAGGGACCCCCCTAGGGGGGTGGGTCATTTTTAGGGGTCCAGACGGGCTGATTTTGGGTTCTTTTCTGCCTGAAGTGGAGTGCCGGATGGTTACACCCACCCATCGAGTGGATACATCTCCGAATATCTTGGCGTCAGAATCCCCTCCCACGCTCCATGTTGAAACTCCTAGAACTATTCCTCCAGCAATCGCAGCAAAGATTGTGGAACATCATGACCAAGATAGCGAGCAAAGCGATAGTCTGTCGGTGAAATGAACGTCGAAACAGGATTGCTGAGATGATGCTTGCCGTGACGAACCGCACTGTAAGGAACAAGGATGATAAACGGCCTATCACAACCCAGGTCAGGATCACGAATCCCGGACTCAAGTAGATCATTCGCTCCCCGTTCCATCAGAACTATCTCAGGACCAGTTACGGATTATTCTGTTCAAAGTGGTCCTGCTCACTCATACTTTAGAGCGACAACTGCATTCATTCTTGAGGCTCGTCGCGCTGGGTACAATCCTGCTAACACCGAAATCGCGATTGGGAAAAGTAACGAGAATAGGATCAGGTCGGTTGTGAAGACAGGCTCCGTAGTTGTGCCGCTGCTCATCGGGCCACCCCCCATCGGCATCATGCCTCCCATTAGGAAAGATAGGAGGTAGCCGAGAACCGTGCCCAGAACTCCACCTATTGCTCCTGTAACGACCGATTCAGACAGAAAGATGCTCAGTATCTGGCCGCTCTGATACCCGAGAGCTTTGAGCACACCGATTTCGCGTGTTCGCTCCATCACGGAGACGAACATTGTGTTCGTGATACCAACGGCCGCAACGAATAACGAGACACCTCCGATAGCTCCGAGGAAAACAGTCATCTGTGATGACACTGATTCAATACTCGATACCATTGAGCCCGCGTTCATCACGCGCACGTTGCTTCCGTACTGACTTTCGATTGCTGCCTGAACAGTAGAGACTTCACTCGCCGAGGAGGTTATTACGAAAAACCCCGAGTAATATGGAGTCTTCAAGAATAGCTGTGCTGCTTGCATACTGATGAATATGGTATCGTCAATGTTCGAGAAGAGCACACGGCCATAGGGGATTAGGATTCCCTTAACTAAGAACGCTAGGCTGCTGCTGGTAGTGCTGCCGCCTCCGGATAGCGCCACTGAAACCATCTGATTGACCCCTATCTGAATACTAGAACCCGTCGGAGAAGCTATGTCACTACCAATAGCTGCCGCAGTCGGATCATTCTGGCTAGGATATGCGCCTTCGGAGAGTGCAATCCCCTTGTACAGGTCGGAGAGTTTGTTTAGATCAATGCCTTCTATTTCTCCCTCAATTGTGGTTCCACCGACCGAAATTGTCGCCATCTTGTTGTAGTACGGAATGACCTCTGACACGCCAGCGATCGCTGCCAATGTACTGACGTCGGATTGGGATAGCTGGTATTGTGTCCCGCTCCCGCTGCTCACGAAGCTCATTGCAGAATTCACAACCAACGTGTTAGCTCCGATCTTGCCCATTGACGCAGATACTCCTGCGCTAAGCCCGTTTGAACTTGCGATGAGCGCTACGATGATTGCGGTACCGACCATGATTCCTACGATTGTCAATGCGCTTCTGATCTTTCTATCCCAGAGAGCTTTGACAGCGAGCCCAAAAACGTCAGAGAGAAACATTCCAATCACTTCGCGTATAAATCAATTCTCTGAAGGCGTTGGTCCTTCTCGATCATACCATCTCTGATGGTGATCACGCGGCGAGTGACGTCTGATACCTGAGAATTGTGGGTAACTATGACGAAGGTGGTATGCATTGTCTCATTGACTTGGATAATGTAGTTGAGCAGCTCCTGCGTAGTCCTTGAATCGAGGTTCCCCGTCGGCTCGTCCGCTATCACGATTGCGGGATGGGTTACCAGCGCTCTAGCCACCGCCACACGTTGTTGCTCTCCTCCGCTCAGTTCGGTTGGATGCTTGTTTGCTTCTCGGGCTAACCCAATTGCGCCAAGTAGCCTTATCGCCCTATCCCGTCTAAGTTTCTTTGGCATTTTTCTGGCGATCAGGGGCATTTCTACATTCTCGACGGCGGTTAGTCGATTTATTAGATTGAAGGATTGGTAAATGAAGCCAATTTTCCTATTGCGAATCTTAGCCAGTTGATCGTCGGACAATTTCCGGGTGTCTAAGCCGTCAATCCTGACCCGGCCTGAAGTTGCTCGGTCAAGTGCCCCAATGATGTTGAGCAAGGTTGACTTTCCGCTTCCGGACGGTCCAACGATCGAGGTCAACTCTCCTCGCTCTATCCTTAGACTCACTCCTCTGAGTGCAGGGTAATCAACCCGGCCAACCCTGTAGATTTTGGTGACCTGAGACGTTTCAACCGACGGAACTTCCGACTGTGCTACTAGGCCGCTGACTGTCTCAGGCATTTCATGTGCACCCCGCATCATTGTGCAATGACCTATCTGTGGCTGCGATTGCGTCACCGATTCGGGGGCGGCGGCAGATTTGCTGGAAGATTACCCGGCCCGACTCAAATTCCTCGCAAAGCCACTTCGATTCCTCCAGTAGGTGATGGACGTATTCAGCTTCCCAAATTTCCTGGACTGAGACGAGATCCTGCTCGTGCGACTCCGTCGGAACTCTCGAGAAACCCAATTAGCCATCGCCGCGTCGCCCATCCGATTGCGGAATATTACTGGGTTTTTCAGAATTGATTACAAGTCTTTACCTAATTCAGCAGAGGCAAAGAGTACGAGCGATTTGAGCGGCCAACCTCCTAAAATTGCAACTATTGTGATTTGTTGCATGGAGCGTGCACGAAGCGGAAAAAGGAGAAAAAAGCAGTAAGTGGCCTGTTTCTAGGTTTTATCCTTCAAGGCATCAAGGAATCTTCCCAGTTTCATTAGGACGTACAAGATTCCCACGCTCACCAGCAGGACGGACACGGCAGTGATAGCTCCGAATATGAACGATCCTCCCATGCCTGCGGTTTGCTGGGGACCCTGCATTCCTGGAGCAGCTTGCAGCACGTAACTGAGAAAGCCCAATTCTATTTCTCACCTCTTAATCGGACGTTTGATTCTGGACGTATTAGTGGATTTTTCAGAATTGGATACAAATCTTTGACTAATTCATCCCTATCGATTCTCATTCCATCTCCGAATCTGACTTGTGTTGAATTCTGAAAAACGAGCTAATAGTTCACGATTGATGATAGCCTGTCTGTGAAACGCGATTACAGGGTGTGGCCTGAAGGAGCTGAGATAGCTTGAATTTCCATGGATATCCAGATAATGGCTTTCGGACTACTTGCATTAAGTATTCGTTGAATTGGACGTGCGACCACATCAAATCTGGAAATAGCTTCAGTAATGGAAGGGCCGCTGCAGGCGTGAGGGAGCATTGCCTCAAGCCGACTGACATACCCCCACCCTAATCTCATCATCCATTTGTGTCAAGACTCAACTCAGGTGGATTGTAGTAGGCATGGATTCTTGATGAATTCTGAAAAAAATCTAATAGCAACACCGCGCACGTGCCACGGAGGACTGGCAACTTGTTCAACTGCAAACTCTCGAGTCGCGACATGAAAAGAATCGAACGGTATACTGAAGTAATGGAGTTCGGAGACGCTAGGTCAAACTGGGACGGTATGGATGTACGCTCGCCCGCAGTCGTTGAAGTACATTCTGGGATGGCTTATCGCAGGGATGAGAGGCGGAACCACCCGTGCCAAAATCATACGTGCTTTGAAAGAGAGCCCACAAAACGCAAACCAGTTGGCCAACATCGTTGGGAAAGATTATAGAACAATTCGGCATCATCTCGGCGTGCTGGAAAAAAACAGAATTATCATGTCTGCAGGCGACAAGTATGCGTCAACCTATTTTCTGTCCCCAGAGATGGAAGAAAACTACGCATTGTTTGAGGAGATCTTGAAGAAAGTTCTGGAACGTGAGGCTAACAAGAATGAATGATAGCCCGAACATGAAAGTCAGAATTGGGTTAGCCGTAGCAGCAGCGATTGCAGTGGCGCTGCTTGCCTGGTTCTGGGCATCAACACACCTGCCTTTTCCTCCACCATCTCCGATGCAGCCGCCCAGGCCACCTCCGGAGGGCATTCCCGGAGACATCGGGTTGTACTACATCCTTGACACTGTGTTCTCAACGGTGAATGCAACATTATTGGTTTTCTTGCTCGCTCTCTACGCGGAGATTTATCTGAAGCGGAAGGTCGAGTTTACTCTTTGGTTGGTCATATTCTGCATTGTGCTGCTCCTCGACGCTCTCACCTCGAACCCCATCCTTCAATGGGCATTCGGATTCAGACCCTCCGGTCTTGGCCCGTTTGCCATGCTGCCAGACGTATTCACGTCCGTGGCCCTAGCAATCCTGCTGTATCTAACCCTAAAGTACTGAGAATCGGCGACAGGTAGCGGGCAGCGGAATTCGAACTCTCCAATTCTCATGGGATGCTTGTGCAGGCGAACCGGATTGAACTCAATGTTGTATGCGTATCCGCACCGCGTTAGTTTAGTGAAAGACATGCAGAACAACGATTTCATCCCCCCGCATCCGATTTACACTTAATGCCTAGTACCGCGGCGATTTCAGCCTCGGTCATTCCTGTGATTTCGATGACTTTCACGTTCGAATGGAAACCAGCGACTAGCTGCACATTCGAGGATGATGTTCGGAGCCTTTTGGACAGCCATCGCACGATCTCTCGATTGGCTTTACCTCTCACCGGGGTGCAACGACATGGATTGTAAGTGTGCCATCCGGCTCGCAGAGCAGTTTGGTCTCGTTTCTCAGCGGCTTCACGTGCACCGTTAATCTGACACCATTCGACACTGGGCGCGTATGCATACCACCGCCTCACTCGTCACCCGTCTATATGTACCGGTAAATTGGGGTCAGAATCTCCTCCCCCGCACCAACTACTCGACAACCAATGTTCCCAAACACCGACCATGGCCTAAAACCCCTTTTGATTTAATTCCTGGGAAACCCAATCCACCATGCAGAGGATTCATCGAGATGCCCATGCCGGAATTCAAACTCAATCCGGAAATGACGCTCGGACCTATTTCCTTGAAGGTAAAGAATCTAGGTTCTATGCTGTCCTTCTACGAAAAGGATCTTGGCCTCGTAGCCCGCCAGCGGGACAAAGAGATTGTTGAGCTTAGTCCCAGCAAATCCGCGGAGCCCATTTTAGTTTTGAGGCATCTTCCAAACGCCGAAAGACCGCCCGATGACGCTGCTGGACTCTACCATTATGCGTTATTGCTTCCAAATCGGAGAAGCCTAGCAGCCGCCTACCTTGCTATCGGTAATGCAGGGATAATTTTTGACGGTTTCGCGGATCACCTCGTCAATGAAGCATTGTACCTGACGGACCCTGAAGGAAATGGAATAGAAATCTACGCTGACAGGACTAGGGATTATTGGAAATTTGATGAAGACGGCTACGTGGATATGACAACACAGCCGCTAGACATTGATTCCTTGCTAAAGGAAGTGCCCGACGCACGTCCGGATGGTTTGAAAGCGATAGCTGACGGAACCAAGATGGGCCACATTCACTTGAAGGTTACCGACCTGCAGAGGTCAATCTCCTTCTACCGTAGCGTGATGGGCTTGGATTTGATGACGTACTACGGAAGCGCTGCGTTCCTCTCCGTTGGGCGATACCACCACCACATCGGAATGAACACGTGGGAAAGCCTCGGAGGAAAACCAGTCGAGAAGAACTGGGCGGGTCTGGAACACGTAATCATTACAGTTCCACGCGAAAATTTCAATGAGCTATCAACCATGTTGGCCGACAGCCCCATCGCACATAATGACGGAAACGGGCAACTCTTCATCTCGGACCCCGATGAGATTGCGTTGATAGTCAAGTGTTCGTGAAGCCTTCCGAGATCAGCCAGTTGATTTGACTACGTAGCATGATTCCCTGCAGCCGAAGATCCTGTAACGCCGCTGAGCCACCCAATCATACAATCGTTGAGCGAAAGGTGTTCCGAACAGACTGCAAAGGAAGCTGAATGGTGTCAGGAGCTTGCACACTTCCACTAATGCAAAAGGGCCACTTGCAAGTGACCCGTCTCTTCGGATGAGGCACATGCGACCCTGAAGAGCCTCATCCGTCAAACCGTATGCCCGCCGCACCTCTGACCTAAGGTTCTGGAACGGCGTATACTGAACAAGCTTTTCACCCCGCAGCGCGTGAAGAAAACGAACAGCGCCCGTACATAGGTTGCAGACCCCGTCGTAGACCAAGCGTGGTTTTTGGTTCACGGAAAGCAACCCGAGTCTCCTCGCAGAAGGCAATGCTAGTTTTTCTTGCCCACGCTTGCGTACAGGAAATCGGCGGTACTCATAGCCGGAGGGGTGTATAGGTGCGTGAATTTGCATTCGTTACAGTACTTCATTCCACATTCTTCACAAAATCCGGTAGGCCTCTTCCCGCTGCCGCAAGCACAAACCTCCGTGCTCATTTGGACCCCACGCTCACAGCCAACAATCCTCCCAAAGGAGCGTCAGCAATTATCCTTTCCGTTTGAGGTAGTGTTTTGCAAGTCGGGTCGTAACCGAGAAGTTTTCGCTGAAAAGGATCTACCGTTACTGGCCGCTCTTCGCGTGCCAGAGATACAATGAGGCTATAGAGCAATACGGATGCCAATTGCTCGCAATCTCCTCAATCTTCTTCGCGGTAGGAAGTTTGCGCAAGGAGTACACCTTCTTGACCGCCAGTTGAATCCCAAGGTCATCGACCGGAAGAACATCCGGCCGTCCCAGCGTGAAGAGCAGATACATGTGCGCCGTCCACGGACCTATGCCCTTGACTTCATCAAGTACTCGAACTACTTCAGCGTCATCCATCTCCTTGAGACGCTCAAGGTCCAACTTACCATTGGCCACCCGCGAACTCAAGTCTTTGAGGTAGCGAACCTTCTGCGGAGAAACCCCCGCTTTCCTCAATCTTGATACGTGGATCCTGTTGAGGGTCTTCGCCTCGATTACTTCGGATCCAATCAGAGCCTTCAGTCTACCAAAAATTGCCCGAGCGGATCGGCCGCTTAATTGCTGAGAAATAATCGCTTCGACCAGCGATTCAAATGGATCTCCTCCAGCCTCGAAATCGATCTGACCAAGCTCTTCGACGAGTTGCCGAAGCTTTGGATCAACCTTAGAGACGTGCTTGGCACCCAACTGAAACGTTCGGCGTTCGTTAATGTTAGGGAAAGGCATGAGCATCTGCCGCAACTTCGATGCCGAAGATAAAAGAGTTAGAGGCCTGCGAATTGCGCGACTTCACGAAGAGTTGGAAGTTTAGCATTCTTGTTGGTTAGGTAGAGATGGGCGCAGGCGTTTGCGAAACGGAGCCTATCCTCGGCTTTGAATCCGAGAAGGTGCCCGATTATGTCTCCCGCATCCCAAACGTCGCCTGCCCCAGTTACATAGCCGCTGATTTTTCCAAACGAATCTACCCACACGTCTCCCTGGTTGGTTGAAGTGGCGCTCCCGATTGGAGTATGAATGTCTACCCCGACGTGAAGGGAGCCGTGAAGCAGCTTTGACACTCTAATTACGTCACGACGATCATATGAACGCCGCAGTCCCCCGACTGAAAGCGTGCGTGCTATAATTCTAGCCTCGTTCTCGTTTAAGCTCATTACGTCAACTAACCCTTGATCAAGAATGTTTCTCGCGAGAGCTCTGACCCTACTCTCTGCGCCGGTCACATCTGCAAGGTCAATGAAATTCAACCTGCCTTCCCGGCCGTTTAGACCAAAGACCCTGCGCGCAAGCTCGTTTCCTTTCGTATTAGAGGACCAGTTCACGAGAGCGACGCAATCAGCTTTCCTCAGGGTCATGGCGTCGTGTCGAGTGAGTTCTTTACCATCGAAATGCGAAATGTCACCGACATCGCTGAACATGACGTTGACTGGTTTCCGTTTGAAGCGGAATTCTAAGGCCATCGTATAACCTGGCCGGCCCTCAATGACCCTGACCTTGCAGCCTGCAGGTGGGGTTGAAAGTACGGCTCGTGTTAGCGAATTTCCCACACAGTAAAGGTTTGTTCTTGCTGACAGCGATGATAAGGCGTACGCAAGGTTTGTCGCGTTTCCCCCTTTGACCTCTGTCTGAAAGAGGCCTCGCAGGTTGCCGCCCCCTGACGCCGCCTTCAACTCAACCTGCCTAATCAGGTTAGGGAAGGCGGGAACCCGAACTATCCTGTCAAAATAGAAATCAGGAAGAACCGACACCGTGAGGTCAGAAATTCTCTTCCGGAGACCCAATGTTTCCGCCTGATCAATTACCTTGTTAACCAAACCCAAACCTTGTACTAAAGAAGTGGTAGTCGGACTGCCTCCCAAGTCTTTTATTGTCAGTTATCTAACTTGATCCTTCTAGTTGAGCGGGATCTATGAGATTCATCCTGACGGCTTCGCTTTTTCTTGCGCTGGTCTTGATTGGAAGTAGGTTGGTGTTCGCCCAATCGACGCAGCAGTACTACGGTGGGCCAGGTGGAGAGATAACGGGCAGGGTAATCGGAGTTAACGGCCAGCCCTTTGACTGGGCGACCATCTATGCCAGCAACAGCCAACAAACGTTCGAAGCATTTTCTGGTATGAGTGGAGTCTACCTGATGCGAGTTCCCGCCGGAACATACAAGGTTACAGTGAGCGTTCAAGGATACACGGCTAACAGTGCTACTGTCAATGTCACTGACAATACATCAAACACTGTAAACTTCTATCTTCAGCTAGCCGTCCCTGAATTCCCGCCAGCAATAGCACCCTTGCTCATAGCGTTCACGGTTGCATTGGTCTTTTTGATTTTCAAGAAAACATATTCGAAGTCTATGCCCACAATTTAATACTGCGGTTGGGCTGCGTTCTTTTCCATGTCAAGTAATCCGGCTATAATGGAAATTGTTGAGAAAAATAAACCCATCTGGGCGCTAGATCATACTTCGGCGCTGCTTGAATGGGACATGGAAACTTACATGCCCCTCGGATCATCGAAGTCTAGGGGCTTCGCGATGGCTCAGACGTCGCTTATGAAGCAACAACGCACGATTGAATTAGCCGACCTTGTGTTGAAGGCGGAAAAACTTGGGGGCATGAACGATTATGAACGGGGAGTTCTGAGGGTAGTTAAACGCGAGCTTGACTACTATATGAAAATCCCGCCGAAGCTCTTGGAAGAGCTAAGGAGAACTGCAATAGAGGCCACAGTCGTCTGGAGGGAGGCGAGACGAAAATCTGACTTCCAGATGTTCAAAGGTTATTTAGAGAAGATTGTTGACCTGAAGAAACAGGAAGCAGAGAAACTCGGTTACAAAGGACACCCCTACAATGCCCTCATGAACGAATTCGAAGAGGAGCTCACAACAACTGACGTCGACCGAGTCTTCTCACACCTCGTCCCTAACCTCAAGAGGATTCTCAGCAAGGTTGTTTCCGAAGGCAAATTTCCGAGCACGCACCCCTTGGAGTCAGTTACCTATGATGAAGCCGCTATGAGGCGTGTGAACGTTGAAGTCCTGAAGCTGCTTGCAATGCCCGAGAAGACTTTCAGGATGGATGTTTCTACTCACCCCTTCACCACGAGCATGTCAGTTGATGATGTGCGGATTACAACAAGGTACGAAGGAAAAGACTTCAAGGAATCCCTGTTCTCCACTATCCATGAATCAGGCCACGCGATCTACGATTTGCAAGTAAATCCCTCTCTAGAATACACTCCACTCTCTAGAGGCAACTCACTCGGCGTTCATGAATCCCAATCGAGGTTCTGGGAGAACTTCATAGGAAGAAGCAAAGAATTCACAAAACTAGTTTACCCAACATTAAAGGCAAACTTACCCTTCGTCTCGGGCTACAACGAAGACGAGATATACAGGTACTTCTGCGCGGTCAAACCAAGCCCAATCCGCGTCGACGCAGATGAGCTGACATACAATTTCCACATTGTATTGAGGTACGAATTGGAAAAGAAACTAATCGGCGGAGAAATCACGGTCTCCGAAGCCCCGTCACTCTGGAACGACCTGATGGAGAAATACGTCGGCGTCAGACCCAAGGACGATGCGCAAGGTGTTCTCCAAGACGTGCACTGGAGCGGGGGAGGTTTTGGATATTTCCCAACATATTCGCTGGGGAATGTCATAGCCGGAATGTTCTTCCAACGAATTAAGAAAGACATGGATACGAAGGAACTGGTGAGAAAAGGTGAACTGGGAAGAATCAAGACTTGGCTGAAGGAAAAAATACACAACTACGGCGCGACCTACTCTCCCAAAGAACTCCAGAAGCGGCTGTTCGGCGAAGAATACAACCCCGAATGGCTGGTCAAATACCTGGAAGAGAAGTATACGGCCTGAGCTAACCTAAATGCTTCCGCGCAAGGCCGTGCACAAGTAATATAGAGTTACGACGAGAGCTAATGATGCTGTGAGAAGCCATGCCCCGCAAGCCCAAACGTGACCCGCCAGTCGCGGCAGTACTTTCCCTTCTAGTTCCAGGGTTAGGGCAGATGTACGCTGGCAGATCAGAACGTGGCGCATCAATCCTCGTCGCTGGAATAATAGTCGGGACTTTAGCGCTGATATGGCAGACCCTCTTCATCTCCTTCAGGTCGGCTGGAGGTTTCTTCCCATACAGATTCGCTCTCACCACTTACGCGCTAGTCTTCTGGGTTTGGCAGGTAATCGACGCATACAACCTGGCAAAGTAAACTCCCCGCCTTCGATGGGAAGGGCCAATCATAGCTCACGTGCACCTTGGCGCCGCTTCAACTAAGAGGAGCAACTTATCAGCAACCGTCAACATAGGATCCAACAGGGTATCCTCATCAGGCCTCAAACTCAAACCACACAAAAATTTCACACGTCCAATACAACCATAAAACCATGCTGACGAAAAAGAAAATGCAAGGGAAACAGAGATTCGTCTAAGGACGAGAAAAGGTCAAAAATTCCAAATGATATATCAGGGATAGGAAGACATCTTCACCATGCACTACGACGGCTCGTTCGAGGTGTCGTCATCCAAGGATGTGGTCTACGCCTTCGCGGTAGACCCGGCCAGGATTGCAGCGATACTCCCTGACGTTCAGGACGTTAAGGTAATTGATGCCGACAATTTTTCTCTGAAGGCAAAGCTTGGAATTTCTTTCGTTAAGGGCTTAATGGATGTGAAATGCACTATTACCGAGAAAACGGCATCCACTTTCCTGAAACTGAATGCTACGGCAACCGGGCTTAGTAGCGTCGTCGAACTTGAAAGCCGCTTCACTATGGAGGATACGCAGGGCGGGGGTACCCTAGTGAAGTGGGCTGCCGATGCGAAGATCGTGGGTTTAATGGCGAGGGTTGGCTCTAGGCTGATTGACTCCGCCACGGAGAAGTACGTGACGCAGATGATCAATTCTCTGAAGCAAAAGCTCTCTGAATAGAACGGAGTCTTCTGCGACGGGAGTCAGGCTGATGGTTGCGCTGGGGCGCGGTTGGCTCTCAAGGCGGAGAATATTTCGTCTGGCGTAGCAGGGGCCATGTTCACTTCTATTCCCGTTCCGATCTGAGCGAGCGCGTCGTTTAGAGCGTTTATGATAGCTGGATAGGAGGCAATCGTGCCGCTCTCTCCTACGCCTTTCGCGTTGTTGAGAGTTATTGTTGATGGAGTCTCTTGATGGAACATTTCGATGTTCGGGACTTGCTGAGCTGAAGGGATTTTGTAATCCATGAAGGTAGAAGATAATGGATTGCCGTCCTTGTCGTAGACAAGGCGCTCCGATAACGCGCCACCTAGGCCGTGCACCACACCTCCGTGCACTTGCCCCTCAACTATGGTCTTGTTTATCATCCTGCCGCAATCTTCAACCACCAAATACTTTGAGACATTGACTTTACAGGTTTCGGTGTCTAGGGTTAGGGCGCAGAGGTGCACGGCGCTTGAATAGGTCATTGAGTTCAACTTGAATTTCGAATTAGCTGAAATTTCCCCGCGCGGCATCTTCTTCACGACTTCGTTCAACGCCAAGAGCGGAGCATCAGGGCATGTGAGATCTACAACCGCGCCGTTCCTCAGATCGAGGGATTTTTCGTCAACTTTGAGAATCTTTGATGCCCTCGCGATAAGCTTCGATTTCAGTTTTCGTGACGCGTCTACGACTGAACTTCCGCCTGTTACGGCGGACCTGCTCGCGAAGGTTCCAATTCCATCGTGAATCTTGGCAGTGTCTCCCCATACAACTGTTACTCTGTCACGTGGGACACCTAGTTCCTCTGCCGCGAGCTGGGCGAGGGTTGTCTCAAGCCCCTGTCCATGTGGCATTGAGCCTGTGTAGACTGTTATTCTACCAGCTGCGTCCAGAACCACTCTCGCAGTCTCGGTCAGCATTGCCCCGGTGCCTTGTAGCTTCAGCGCGATCCCGAGGCCTGCTAATACGGGGGTGCTTCCTCCGAACTTTGAGTGTGTGTCGCTTTTCCATTGCAGCAATTCTTTGTAGGATGATGATTCGACAAGAGTGCCCAGAAGTAGCGGATAGTTCGCGCCGTCGTACACGGAGCCGATGCCGTTGTCGTACGGGAACTCCTTTGGCTGGATAATGTTCCTACGCCTGAATTCGATCGGGTCTAATCCAATCTTTCTGGCCATTATGTCCACTGCACGTTCGATGAAGTAGCATGCTTCTGGTGCCCCTGCTCCTCGGACGGGCCCCAACGGCGCCTTGTTCGTGACATAAGCGCCCACCTTTAGGTCCAAGTTTGGTATCTTGTACGGACCAGGCATCATCCAGATCGTCAGTGATGACATGTGGTTATGCGTACCAGAAACGCCAGCATCACATTCTACTCTTGCTTTGAGGGCAACGATTTTTCCGTCTTTATCGCATGCAAACGTGATATCGCAGTACTCGTCCCTACCGGATGCGGCCTCCAGCAGCTCCTCTGTCCTCGTCGCTGTCCATTTCACCGGAAGCCCAGTCTTTCTGGCAAACAAGCAGGCAAGCAGAGGTTCAGGGTAAGACTGCGATCCCTTGCTCCCGAATCCTCCTCCGACGTCCATGGCTCTGACGTGGAACTTCTCTTTGGGCGCTTGCAGCTCTGAGGCCAAGAGCTCTTGGAGTCCATGTACAGACTGCACAGTCGCCCAGACTTCGTAGGCATCGTCTTCCTTGTCATATGCGGCCAAGACTGCACGTGTCTCGATGGGTGCGCTTGCTTGCCTAGCTATCCCTTCTCGTGCATTGATCACATACGCGGCGGATGAGATTGCTTTCTCTGCGTCGCCCTTCTTCGCTTCGTCGGTTAGCGATATGTTATCTTTCCATTCTTCGTAGAGTATCGCCTTACTCTGCTTCGACTCCTCAATCGACGTCACGACTGGAAGCGCTTCGTACTCTACTTCGACTTCTTCGATCAGATCTTCCAACGAATTCTTGTTCCTGCTCAGGATCGCCGCAACGGGTTCTCCTGCGAATCTCACTTTGTCGACGGCTAAGTGGTAGCGCTTTGCGCGTCTCTGCGGGGGCCATTCGTCCTGCGTAATTGGAAGTACACCTTCCTTGAGTAAGTCCTCTCCCGTAAGTGAAGAGATGAAGTCGGGAGATTTGCGCGCTTTCGAAAAGTCAATGTGTCTTATTTTGGCGTGAGCGAACGGACTTCGAACAATTCCCAGGTATGCTTGGTTTTCTAGTTTGAGGTCATCGACGTAACGTCCTCTGCCTGTGATGAGCCTCAGGTCTTCCACTCTGCCCTGTATTTCGTCATCACCAGAATTTGCAGTCATGATCAGGCACCCTTCTCTACGCTTTCCTGCATGCTTTTCGCGGCGGCCTTGATCGACTTCAGGACGTTGATATACCCCGTGCACCGACAGAGGTTGCCTTCGATTCCCCTGCGAATTTCGTCCTCAGTCGGGTTGGGAATCCTCTGTAGCAAAAAGAGACTGGACATCAAGAGGCCTGGGGTGCAGTATCCGCACTGCAAACCGTGGTTCTTCCGGAAAGCATTCTGAATCGGATGAAGCTTGTCCCCCTCCGCTAGACCCTCGATAGTGAGTATGTCTGCTCCCTGAGCTTGAACCGCTAAGACCATGCAGGACTTGACCGTCCTGCCGTTCATCATGATTGTGCAGGCGCCGCAGTGACCCGTATCACAGCCTATGTGAGTTCCAGTCAGATTTAGGTCGTCTCTGATGAAATTGACAAGGAGAGTTCTTGGTTCAGTCATCCCGCTGTACTCCCTGCCGTTTATCTTCATAATGACCTTCACGGTCTCGGATTTCGTCGGTTGCAAGATTGCTTTCACCTCATTTGACTCTGCTCAAAGCGAGCCTGAGTGATCTCCTGGTGAGTACTTTGATCATTTCTAACCTGTATTCGCTGCTACCATGCACGTCTGATGGTGGGTCAGCACCCTCAGTTGCCTTCTCAGCTGCCTCTACAATCATCTTGTCGTCGAAGGTCTTGCCCTTGAGATGTTGCTCTGCAGACGTGGCTCTCAAAGGAGTTGGCCCTGCTGCGCCGAGACCAATCCTCACGTCTTTGCAGGCATTTCTGTCACCCACGGTCAATACGGTTCCGACGTTCACAATCGCGGAATCGTGCTCTCTTAGACTGTGCTTGATGTAAGCGGAACCAGACTTAGGCGGAAGGTAAGGTAGTCGTATCTCCGTCAGAACCTCGTCGTGGCCAACAGCAGTCGCGAAGATATCTACAAAGAAATCCTGAGCAGGAACCACTCTTTCACCGTTCCTTCCTTTTATCACAAATTCTGCGTCCAAAACACGCAGCGCTGTAGGTAGGTCGGCAGCCGGGTCAGCGTGACACGCGCTTCCGCCGACGGTGCCTAGGTTCCTGGTTTGCTGATCTCCAATCTTGCTGGCGGCTTCGTTCAGAATCGTAAACTTTTCTTTGATTGTTAGACTGTGCTCTATGGTGTCGTGGGTCGTAAGGGCCCCAATCGCCAAGCGATCCCCATCTTCTCGTACATAGGAAAGATCTGAGAGCTTGGAGATGTCAACGAGAGCCGTAGGTGCGGCTAACCTCAGCTTCATTAGGCCTAGGAGGCTTTGCCCCCCAGCAAGCACCTTAGCCTCCTCGTTTTCACTCAAGAGTCGGATTGCTTCCTTGAGAGATGTGGGCGCGTAATAGTCAAACTTTTTGGGAATCACGCGAAAGCCTCATTCGAGCTTGAAGAGCTTCATGGCAGTTTCACCCAAGATCATCTTCTTCTCTTCCTCAGGGATGCCGAGTCCTTTGATATTCTCGATGATTCTCATTAGGCAAGGATTTGGAAAGCGCCTCTATGTATTCCTTTGGATAGAAATGGTTGAAAACATCAATGATCAATGGTCGGTCTCCTGGACTCGCAACAGTGAATGGACCGCCCCCGTCTTGACTAATAAGGAGTTATGAAGGTAATTTCAAGACGGCTTAGTGTGATGAATCTCTTTTCTGTGGCCTCGCCTAATTACGAGCAAACGTTTTTCTTGCCAAGCTCAGGATTCAGGGCAACTTTCAGAAACTTGTGAGCGAATAATGTCACGAACCGAAACAGTTAGTGCAATGGTCGACGCCGAAAAAGAAGCAGCGAAATTCGTTTTCGGACTTGCCATCGCAATTGGTACTCTTTCCCTGATCACGCGTATCCCTTCCAGGCCGTTCGGAATGATTATCGATGTTGCAGAGTTCGGGTTCAGTTTTCTGATCTTGATTTCTGTATGGCTGGGGTATTGGAACATAATGTCGGCTCTCCCGCTGGAGGATAATACCATAGTCATCCTCAATGTTGCATTGTTATTTCTAGTAGGGATTGAACCTTACCTTTTCTACCTGAACATAACCTTCGACCTCTTATCCCATGAACTACTCTTGAACTATGCTTCAATTCTATATGCGCTCGACATGGCTGGGCTTGTGACTATTATCGCATTATTCACCGATCAGCTTGCCCGGGAGGAGAAAGGCTTAGTGCCGAAAGAATCACTCGCCAAATACCAGCGCGTTAGAAACACGCTCTTCATATCAGCAGCCCTCTTCTTAATAACGGTCCTTCCAATCTTCTGGAACTTCAGACTATGGGACCTGCCAGTGCGATTCTATTTTTGGTTCGTTCCATTGATCCTTTCATCGATTAGGCACGTACCGGCACGCGGATTCTAGGCTTAGTAATTACGAATTAGAAAGAGGCTCGGCGACAGGCAAAGTTCCCTGATTTAGCTGCCAATTCATGCAAGTGCTTCGAGAGGTTGCTTGTATTCCATGAATGTAACCGAAGAATAACGAAAACGATTTCAATAACACGATTTTGGCGGGCCCGCGGGGATTCGAACCCCGGACCCCAGGCGTCCCCCGCTTTTTGCAAAGCGTTTAGAGGGCCTGTGCTTTAGACGCTTAACCTGCAAGCACTATCCAGACTGAGCTACGGGCCCGAACTCGGACTACAGGCTCTTCAAGCTTAAAGTTTACAGTGCTAACTACTCGACGAAGATTGCAGGCCTATATGGTTCAGCAAATTTCGCGCGCCCCTTCGGATCATACATCCCTTCCTCGCTTTCGCCATGGACTTGAACCTCAACTTTCAATTCCCTAGCGAAGAAGCCCCGCGCTTCATCAAACGCTTTCTTTTCGTCAATCTCTCCTATCTTCAATCTTCGTCCGCGCAATTCGACTGGCATTGTTCTCGCCTGCTGGATTATTTTAGAGGCGAATTTCGGTAGGTCTTTCGCTGAAGAGGCTTTTGCAGCCAGCATGTCTCTGATTAGACCGTTCAGCGTTTCAGGTTGCGAGTTAGCTCTACTCAAGGCTTCGGTGTAGACTCGCCACTTCCACTTGGCGGCGGTGTAGTAGTACACTTTCTTTGGCGTGATCTTTGTTGTGGCTATAATTTCTTGAGTGTCATCGAGCGTCTGCCTCACGAGCATTTCCAATTCATTAGATTTCTCATCGACGATCTGTTCCTTGAATTCGGGCCATTCTGAAGTTGACACGAAGCCGCGTTGGCCAACTCTTCGCCAGGTTTCCTCGGCTAGATGTGGTGAGAAAGGTCCCATCAATCGAATCCAAATTGAGATGAAAAGTTTGACCGTAGCAGAATCAGGTCTAGCGGCGCGTCGCTCGTACCACCGAAGGTCGTTCCACACGTCATAGAGGGCGGCGGCTAATGCCGTTCGAGTTTTCATTTTCTCGATAGCTTCGGAAACCGCCTTTACCTTAGAGTTGATTCGGCTCATCAGCCAGTTTTCCAGGTGGCCATTTGAAGTCTGCTGGTCAGGCCTCGCGGCGATGTCTTCAACTAGGCTCAGAAAGGCTTCCAGCCTACCCTTGACATCACGAACGTTCTCGGAGCGCCAATCTGGGTCGTCCATTCCTTCAGCTGCCAATAAGGCGGTGCAACGTACTGCATCCGCTCCATATTCGTCGCAGGCCTTCCAAATCGGAATGAAGTTACCTTGAGCCTTATGCATAGGGCGACCTTCCGCAAGCATGAAACCGTTGACACCAATCGCGCGAGGCCAAAACCGCGGTTCGAAGAGGGCAACGTGTTGGAAGACGAAGAAGCTAAGGTGGTTGCCCACCAAGTCCTTGCCTGAGTTACGCAAATCGACTGGGTACCAGTAAAGAAACTCTTCCCGTATCTTCTCCAAAACTCTCCGATCGGCACCGGTTTGCTTGCTCAGTTCCTCGGACTTCCCCGTCCCGTAGAATATGAAATCGAAAATCTCAGGGATGAGCTGCTCGGGCTTGATGTCCCCTGCATTGACAAATTTGCTCACCATGTAGTATGCCATGTAAATGGTTGAGTCGCTAAGCGTCTCTACGATCCAGTCCGGACTCCATGGAAGAGGTGTGCCTAATCCTGTCTTTCGCGCACAAGGCCAGTCTTGCAGCCAATCGATGATGCTGTTCATCCATGTTCTGGCCTCCTCTGGATAGAATGACATCTTGGAAATTGCCCCGTGCGTCCGTTCCTTCCATTCTGGGTCAGAGTACTTCAGGAACCATTGGTCCGCCAGGATTTTGGCTACACATTCAGTGGTGCACCGGCAAACAACACGCTGCGGCAGCTCGTACATTACGTCCGCAATTCCCTTTCTTCTGAATTCAGCCACGAGAGATTGCTTGACGTTCGCAACCTTCTGCTTGGAGTAAGGGCCACAACTATCTTTGAGGAAACCACTGTGAAATTCTGCCTTGTAAATTTCCTTCGTCGCTTCCTCAGCTAACGGGTCGTTTTGGTCACGAATTCTCATGCGGTCAACGATCTCTATTGCGGGAAATTCACCGTAGCCTTCGACCGATATTACTGAGATGGGTTGAATCACTGAAACGTCATCAGACTTAACGGCGAAGCCCTCCACGCTCGCCGGATTCTTCTGAATATCTCTTAAAGCAAGCCAGTCGAACGGGGCGTGTGCGGGAACGCTGTACACCAAGCCAGACGCGTTATTTGTGTTCACGAATGTTCCAGGTAAAATCAATAGCTCCCTGTCCTGAATGAGGTCAAAGCATTTCTTTCCTACAAGTTCAGCGCCCTTCAGGTTCCTGATGACGGTGACACTTTTCAGTTGGTTGCGTAATTTTTCTGACGCGGGTCTGCTTATGACCCAATGTTCTCCGTTCACATCGGCCTCAACGTACTCACCGTGAGGGTTGACCCAGAGATTAGTGACACCATAAATTGTCTCGGGCCTGAAAGTTGCGCAGGGTAAGAAGATCTCTCCCATTTTGAACTTCATTAGAATGAATTCTTCCGGTCTGACGCCTTCGCCCTCAAGCCTATCGTGATCACCCGTTGGGCTTTCGTCTTTCGGGCACCACACTACCGGGTGCGTACCCTTGATGACGTACCCCCTTTCTCGAAGGCGTAGGTATTGCCAAACAACAAACTTGCTGAAAGCCTCGTCCAGAGAACTCGTGTGAAAATCTCTTCGCCAATCCACCGATATCCCTAAACGCTTTATCGCGTCACGATTGACGTCAGTATAATATTTCGCCATATACGCGGGGTCAACAAACTTCTTCAAATCGTCCTCTGCGACCTCGTCTACCTCCCTTATCGGTCGAATGAATTCTTCGTCTCCCATTTTGATGCGTTCAGCCGCGCCGGCAAGGGGCTTGCCAGTCCAATGCCAAGCCCACGGGTAGAGGACGTTGACACCGCACATCCGTTTGTAGCGTGCGTACACGTCTATTCTAGCGGCGGTGAAGCCGCTCCCGACGTGCAAGGGCCCGCTCATGTATGCGAAGGGAAATGTGACGAAACATTTCGGCCGTTTCGGGTCGGGGTCGGCCTCGAAGAGTTTTGCCTTAGCCCATTCTTCCCGCCATTTCTTGTCCAAAGCCGGCCAGTCAACAGGCATGATTATCACTTCAAGACCGCTTTCAGCGCCGATTCCGAGTTCCGCATCACTTCGTCAACCGCATTTAGGTTTGTTCCGCCGCCTTGGCCGAAGTAGTCTTTGCCCCCGCCACCTCCGCCTAGCATTGCGGCAAGTTTGCTGGCGAGCTTCCCCGCATTCACACCTTGAGCAATTGCATCTTTTCCAGCACCGACGAAGATTCGGGCCGAATCCTTGACGAGGATTAGTACAATGACCGCGCTAGGTTCTTTCTCGACGATCTTGTTGTTCAACGCGACTAAATCGCTCTCTTCACCACGATCATATTTGGCAGAGCACATCATTACGCGGCCGACGATTTTCGGAGACTGCAGAAGTCTTACAGCCTCTTGCTCCGCCCATTGTTTAGATAGTTCTTCGAGGCGTTTGGCCAGCTTTGTCCTATCTTCAACAAGTGTCTGAACGTATTGGTCTACTTTTTCGATGGGCGCTTCGACGACCGTTGAAATGCTTTTGATTTTCTTCTCCTGTTCTTGGAAGGCACGTAAAGCTTGAGTGCCTGCGGCGAAGATTATTCGTTCTACGCCGTCCTGAATGCGCTCTGTGTGCAGAATCTTGATGGTCCCAATCTGTCCTGTCCTAGTGCAATGCGTTCCACCACATGCTTCCACATCCCAATCGCCAATCTTGATTACCCGTACCTCCCGGCCGGGCACAACCCCTCCTTGGTAGAGCTTGAAACCATAAGCCTGCTCAGCCTTCTCCCTGGGCAGCCACTCGGACTCTACAGGAATGTCTTGGAGGGCTACTTCCGTTGCAAGCCTTTCAATTTCTCTTGCCTGTTCCTCCGTAATTCTCTCGTAATGCGATATGTCAATTCGGCTGGAGTCAACGCCCTTCTTCGCGCCGGCCTGCCAAGCATGTTGACCCAGCACCCTTCTAGCCGCACCCAAAACCAAGTGTGTGCCTGTATGATGACGCATCAAACTGATGCGCCTGTTCCATTCAATTGAACCTCGCACGATTTCCCCAATGCGAGGTGGTGTACCTTCTATTTGGTGGACTATGATTCGGGTAACTTTCTGTGTGTCTACGACTTTGATTGGCCCATTAGAGGTCTGAAGGACTCCGATGTCGCCGGGTTGGCCACCCCCTTCGGGGTAGAAGCAGGTTTGGTCCAAGACGACGAACCTGTTTTCGAGGATCGCGATTACTTTTCCTTGGAACTCCTTCTGGAAGGGGTCTTTGTAGTATAATGTGGCAGTGTCCTGTAGCCCGCTGACCTTGTCCTTCAGTGAGTCAATCACTTTCGATTCTGTTTCTTCCTCTGAAACGCGCTTTACAGACAAATGCTTCTGGGCGACCATTCCATAGAAGTTTCCCGGAGGATCCACTGATACCCCGAGCGGTTCTGCGATCTCTCGCACTATGTCCGGAACCATTCCGTGAGAGTCATACAAGTCAACGAGAGTCTGCGGAGGAATTTCGTTAAGTCCCTTAGTTTTCAGGTCGCTTGCAATTTTCTTTACTAGGTCTGAGCCCCGTTCGATTGTTCTTCGATACTTGGATTCTTCTGACTTGATTTCTCCCGCTATCTCACTCTTCATTCCTTTTAGTTGAGGGAAGTCGCCACCCCAGTAGTCTACTTGGGCGTCGATTATATCCAACATTTTGTCTTCAATGCCCAATTGGCGCAGCATTCGGTAGGTCCGTCGAATCAGCAAACGGATCAAGTAGCCTTCTTCAACGTTTGAGGGAACAACGCCCTCTGATAGTAGGAAGGCAATTGCCTTTGTGTGATCGGCAACCGCCATCGCACTTTCAATCGGCGTAAGAGCCTTCTCGAGTTCCCTCCAATCCATGCCTATACTTTCGGCAACTTTCTTTCGGGCATCAATACGGCTCTCGTTGCGTTCGATGTTCATGTAACTCGAAAACGGAACAACTTTTGCAACCAGCTTCTCGTCATACTTGAGGTTGGCTAGTTGGAATATGCTGTCTAATACCTGGCCGTAAAGGACCTCGAAAGCGCTGGCTGTTCCCTGGCTTAACCATGCCCAACGCTCTATCCCGTATCCCGTGTCGACGGTTCGGATCGGGAGTTTGACGAGTTGATCGCCCTGAACCTTGTACTGCATAAAGACTAGGGTGGAGATTTCTAGTCCGGCGCTAAGACACTCAAGGTCGGGGCCAGCGTTTCCGCCTCCTGACCAGAAATGCTCTTTGTATGAAATCGATTCCGACTTCAGGCCGAACTCTTCGGTGGCTAGCTGGTGGTGGTAGCGGATTGTTTGGTCCATCCAGTAGACCTCCTTGTCAGGGTAGTTGAAGGCGTGAGCGCCTCCCATTTCGAACATTAGCTCATGGCGCCCCAATGTTGGGCCGACATTGTCTATGTCCGTGAACCTAATGGATGGCTGACTGACGACGAGTGGGTTTGCTGGGGGCGGAATCATACCTTCCGTAACGTAGGGCTGGAAATCGTAGATCGACGCTCCTACAAGGAAGACATCATCCCGCCACCGTGCCACAACCGGGTACGGGTTGATCCTTTTGTGTCCATTCCGTTCGAAGAATGACAAGAAAAGTTCACGCATATCATGAATGGAGTACCGCCGCTTAGCTGGAGGTTTCCCAATAAACGAGTATTGAACGCAGGGACTGTCTCCGCAGAATTTCTCGTCAGGCCTCTGAGTCCAGAAGTAACCTTTGCAGCATTCACACTGCTTGCGCTGAAACCCATTCTCCTTGAAGAACGGGACGGCGAATTCTTTCTCATTAATCTCCATTAACTGATACCCCCAGCCGACAGAACGAAGCAGACTAAACTAGTTAGCTATTTGCCCGCTCCCTCTGTCAGCGAGGTGCGAGCACGAGGGCCTGAAGCAAAAGCAGAAGATTAGCGGACATGAGGCCCAGCTCTAACTCAGATATTCAGCTAAGCATACTCATAATGTTTACTTCAGAAGCGTTGCGGCCGGGAAACAGAGCAGGACATGGTCATGAACCTGATGCGGTGTACGCCTCAGCCCACCATGCCGTTAACCTACATTCGCGAACAAGAATGGTACAGCACACAATGCGACAATATTGAGCAAATAACGAAAGAGGTCACGGAGCCAACCGGTAAGCAGCGCATGTTCAACCGGGTAATACGCAAGTGAAGACTACGAGATCTCTTCACGGACACGGGTCTAGTACGTGTCATCCTAAGTTGCAACTCGATATTGAATTGCTCGCTCACGAAACTAACAGTTCCCTATAGAGCCGAGGGTCATTGGGAGATGGTTTCGGTTTTGAGTAATGCTGGAAAAACCGAGCGAACCTTGTTCGGTGGGCGCATTGAAGTCAGACGGCTCTGTTTCAGGCCCATCGAAACGAGTACCTCGGCAAGCTTAAGGCATGCCGCTGCGGCGTTCACCACTGGGACCTCGTAACCGTCCTCCTTGAGTAGACTTTCAACCTTCTTGGCTACGCCCGTCATGCCCGTGCAACCGAGTACGAGAACATGCGCGCCATCTTCTTGTATGGCCGCAATCATCTCCTTGTGTAAGGCCTCGACAAGCTTCCCTTTTTCTTCCAAGCCAAGAACCGGAATATTCGCAAACCTAACGGAAGCAAGCTTCTTCTCAAGACCATACTGAGCCGCGAGGTCTTCTGCTAACGGAAGAAAATTGCGTAACGTCGTGACTACAGAGAACCGCTGCCCAAGACAGGATGCGAAGTGCATTGAGGCTTCCGCGGCTCCGACTACGGGAATGTTCAGGATCTCTCTGGCAGCCTTCACTCCCGGATCACCGAAACAGTTGCTTATCACAGCGTCGTATCCTTCAGCCTCAGCTTGCTCGGCTTGGCGAAGGAAATCGGGTACGCAAAGAGCTTCATCTAATTCGCACTCAATGGATTCCGGTCCGAAGTCTAAATGCGTAAGGGTTATCTGCGTTCCAGGAAAAGCGTAACTGGACATCTCTCGCTCCTCCTCGGCATCAAGTTGACCGGACGTGATCGGGTTAATGACTTTAAGTTTCAAGGACTTCGCAAATTGATACTCGTACCCGCCCTTAAATGATTTTGATTCAATCACCAAGATGCGAAATGGTCGAACGACGGGTGCACTTCACCTACTTCACATACTCTCTCTTCTGCATAGGCTGAAAGACTGAAAATCCCAGAACTGTAGACTCGCGTCGCCACCGAAATGTCTTTGACGTTCTCGTCGACCTTTTCGACAATCCCAGCAGCCTCGATGCCGGGAAGAAGAGAAACTAACTTATTGTGGCAGCAGTCATTCAAACTAGGTTAGTTTCTTGGAGTCTGATGCAAAACCATATGTGAAAGACGAAATCAAATTCTGTAGACTTTCCGACCTAAAGGAAGAATGGCTAAATCCAAAGCTTTCGAGGAGGACTATCTCGGGAAATAATGAGATGCTCGGCTATATCGTCCTGTTGAAAGGGTGTGTTGTTCCACCCCACAAGCATGTGAGCGAACAAATCACAGTCATTCTAAAGGGTGCGCTGAAATTCACAATAAACGGAAAAGATACCGTCGTGAAAGAGGGAGAGGTTTTGGTAATTCCGTCGAACATTGAGCATACTGCAATTGCGATTGAAGATACACTAGACCTTGACTGTTTCAGCCCTCCTCGAGAAGATTGGGTTGCAGGTAAAGATAACTATCTGCGTGGCTAGGGCGGTTGTGCATTTAGAGTTCGGGCACGACTCCGGTACTCATCGACGCTTTCTACGGATTCGTTGGGTCTGTAGGGGCCATCATAGTATGTTGCCACTCAGCTAGGAGCCGACCTCAACAACTTGAACACTGATGCTGAGGTTTTTCGGCCTTGATTGATTTTGTGACTCATACATGCAATTGTAAATCTAACTAGAGTATGTATCGACCCCTTATATCGGCTCCCGACTTCTAGCCCTAGTTGCTCCCATCCCAAGCTTGCGAGCGTCCCGCCGGACAGAGGGGAGCAGACTTAGGGATTCGAAATGAAGGACGATCGAATTACGGACCATCCTATTGTGCGATTCGACCGCGGAGAACCCGTCACATTCTTCTTCGAAGGGAGACCCGTTGAGGGATATTCAAATGAGACCATCGCAGCCGCGCTCTATGCGAGTGGCGTAAGGACCTTCAGTCGAAGTATGAAGTATCATAGACCCCGAGGCTTCTTTTGCGCAATAGGCCGCTGTTCAGCCTGCATGATGACGGTTAACGGCATACCAAATGTTCGAACTTGCATGACGAACATCCGTGACAGTATGAAAGTGCAACGGCAGAGCGGTTTTCCTAATGCTGATCATGATCTCTTTTCAATAATGGACAAGCTTGGATTCTACTTCTCGCTGAAGTCAGGTTTCTATCACCGAAAGATGATCTCTCCAAGCTTCATGAGAGGCACCTACATCAAAGTAATCACGTCGTTTACGGGCTTGGGAAAACTTCCAACGAAAAAGGCCATTCCAACCACCAGAACCGATAAAGTTCACGAGAATGTTGACTTAGTAATAATCGGAGGCGGACCTGCCGGGCTTACGGCTGCGTTGGAAGCTGGGCGAAGGGGCGCGAAAGTCGTTATACTCGACGACAAGAAAATGCTAGGAGGACAACTCGTAAAGCAAACGCACCGGTTCTTCGGCGATGCCCGACACCACGCGGGAGTGAGAGGTATTCGAATCGCCGAGAAGTTGACGAAGAAAATCTTTGAATTGAGAAATATCAAACCCTACGTAGGCGCAAGCGTCTTCGGAATATTCGATAAACATACAGTCGGAGCGGTACAAGAGGATAGGTTACTGAAGTTTGAAGCCCGAAAGATAATCATTGCGACAGGCGCCTACGAGAGGACTCTGGTTTTCGAAAACAACGATCTACCAGGCGTGTACGGGGCGGGCGGTGTCCAAACTCTGATGAACACCTACGCAATAAAGCCGGGCTCAAGAGCCTTGGTTGTAGGGTCTGGGAACGTTGGCCTCATCCTTACCTACCAACTCCTTCAAGCAGGCGTCAAAGTAGTAGCGATCGTTGAAGCACTCCCAAAGATTGGCGGGTATTTGGTTCATGCAGCCAAAGTTCGTCGACGGGGCATCCCGATACTCACATCGCACACGGTTCTCAAGGCACTAGGACGCAACCGCGTCCAAGGAGCGGTGGTCGCGCAGATCGACAACTCATTCAAGCCGATAGCTGATACTGAACGGCGCTACGAATGCGATCTCATATGCATCGCAGTCGGACTCACGCCCACTTACGAACTAGCGTCTCATGCAGGAGCGCAGATGCAATTTGTTCCGGAACTAGGCGGGTTCGTACCGCGAAGAACCAAGTCATTGGAAATTTCAGAAGGAACCTACATAGCGGGGGATTCTTCCGGAATCGAAGAAGCAACAACAGCTATGCTAGAAGGCCAGATTGCTGGAGTTGACGCCGCGACAAAGCTAGGTTACGGCCTGCCTGGTGATGAAGAGCAGCTCGCGGGATGGATCAAGCAACTGGACGACGTTCGGTCTGGGCCATTTGGCGAGAAGATTCGACGAGGACTTGAGAGCGTAATAACAGAAGAGGGCATGATTGGAGCAAAATCAATTGTCCATTAAAGACGGTATAATCCGGCTTGAAGAACTGCACGCTCTGCACCTCGTGCCCCCACTTGCAAGGCTGAGGGAGAAGCGGCCGATCGTTATGATTGAATGCGTTCAAGAGATTCCATGCAACTCATGCGCCATGGCATGCAAACTAGGCGCGATAAGGATGGAAAACGTGAACGCCATCCCAACAATAGACTACAATAAATGCATTGGCTGCATTTCCTGCCTCATGGTATGCCCGGGGCAGGCGGTCTTCCTTCTGAAAGTAGCCGAGGGCATGGGGCAGATAACAATGCAATACGAATTTCGCTCCGTCCCGGAGATTGGAGATCTGGTTCACGCTCTTGACCGCGACGGCAGAGTGCTTGGCGAAGCAAAGGTGATCCGAGTGTTTCCAGCTGACCGAAATGATGGAACAGCCCTCATAACGATCCAAGTACCAGAAGACTGGCTGTTTAGCGCAAGGGGCATTGCAGTTGGCGATCCATAATGGGCAAGAAGATAGTTTGTTACTGTGAAGATCTCACCGAGGAGGATTTCCTTAAGGTCATCGAAGAGGGATACGATGACATTGAGAGCCTGAAGAGGTACTCCGGTTTCTCGACTGGGCCATGCCAAGGAAAAACCTGTATGATGCATGTCCTAAGGTTACTTGCGCAACAGCAGAAGCTGAAACCCACCGAACTCCGTCTGACAACTCAGAGACCCCCGGTAGATCCCGTGGCACTGAAAATCCTCGCTAGAGATGAGAAGTAATGCGAGTCGTGGTCATAGGCGCGGGCATAACCGGGCTTAGCATAGGATACAACCTCGCAAAGAGGGGCGTGGATGTCGTAGTATTAGAGGACAGGTATCCGGGAAGTGGAATAAGCGTCAGAGCGATCGGAGGAATCCACTGCCAATGGGACAACGAGAATGATATTACAATGGCAAAGAAGGGTCGAGAGATACTAAGCAGGTTACCTAACGAACTTGATTTCTTCATACCGTTTCGACGAGATGGTTACTTGATGGCTGCAACTGAGGAAGAGGAATTCAAACTACTGGAAAAGAATGCAATGCTGCAACGGTCGCTAGGAGTCGATACGGTCACGGTTTCAGCGGAGCAGATGAGCAAGCGATACCCGTTCCTCGAAACCGATTCAATCGTGGGTGGCACATTTTCCAAAGGAGACGGTGTAGTTCACCCGTTCTCCGTCGTTTTCGGATATTGGCATGGGCTTGAAGCCAATGGAGGGAAATTATGTAAGTCAACTAAAGTTGGCAAATTGGAGACGGATAGGAATCAGGTTATCGCAGCGTGGACAAATCAGAACAAGTTCGAGGCGGATGTGTTTGTCTTAGCGGCAGGCGCCGGAACAAGAGAAATCCTGCGCCCGTTGAATCATGAAATCGCATCAGAACCAATTAGGCACGAGATGCTAGCTACAGAACCGCTGAGATTTTTCATCAAGCCAATGATACAGCTACGCCCGAATGGCTTGTATCTCAATCAGAGTATGAGAGGCGAGGTGATATGCAGCGTGGCGCGTCCCAAAGACACTGCTCACGAAGAGAGAAGATCAACCTTAGAGTTTCTTGAATACGCTGCAACTGAGTTAACCCGTCTAATGCCCTCGACCCGCGGGGTGAAGGTACTGCGTCAGTGGGCTGGTGTGATTGAAACCACACCAAACCTCAGGCCATTTTATGGTAAGATTGGGTACGATAACCTATGGGTAGCCTACGGAGATTCTGGCAAGGGGATAATATTCGCTCCCGCAATAGGAGAAATGATCTCGAACTCCATTGTAACCAATGAAACCGACCCAGATCTGTTGGACTACAAGAATACGTGCTGACGCCGTGAATCAAGGAGCGTCTGATGAGCGAGCGGCAATACGTGCATTATCTACTTGCATTGTCCACGTCAAAGCACTAAAGATAAAGTCCTAGTGCTTGAGGCTGGCACGTGATCCTGTTAAGGAGGGTGACTAGTGAGTAGAGCGAAATGCCTTGTGACCTTAGATTGCGGTCATGTCGCTACTATCGGTGCTGTGAAGTCCTCGTCGGACAGGTTTGGATGTGAAAAACCGTCGGGTGTGTGCTAAGTGTCTGTCAGCCCAAGAAGTCTAGCGATAACCGAAATTTGAGCTTCTTGTCGTTTGTTCTGTCCGGTAATCTGTTTTGCTTCATCATACTCTTTACGAGCCTGTTCCACAGAAGCAATGTGCCTATCAACAATCTCATCTAGAACTGGCTTGTCAGTATCATCAAGACCGGCCATAACTATAATCACAGTTTTGTTCGGAGGAGCCGTCACGCTACCACTAAAATTTGGAAATCTTCGCTTTATGGCCTCACTTAACTTCGATGTGTTGCATGTCTTACCATAAAAGTAGCTTTGCATCGACAATGCCCATTTCCACAATACGGAGACTTGCTTAAGAAATCATCCAGTCAAGTTCTCTCAACGGCTATTTCTCATATATTTCTGTCCTTGCTTTCTTGGTTCTGTTCTCTACGGACGACTTTTTTTGCAGTCTGAATTAAGTCGTCAATTTCGTTCCGTTTGCCGTTACCAAGTAGCTCCCGCTATGGAAAGGAAAGCTAGCAAAGTATATTCAGAAAAGAATGCAGACATAGACGACCCTCGACCTTAGCCCAGCTGCTGTTCTGTGACGTGAAATTATTCTCGGACTGGATCAACTGATGAGCGATTTGATTTCCAGAAAGAGTTTTCCAAGGCTCGGTCCTGTCTCGGTTGAATTGGTCTAGTGGGAACAATCTTTCTGGTCACTAACTATGGATTTAGGATGGAAGACCGCCCTTTGCCTTTGAATATAATTCCTCAAGCCAGATTTGGTGGTATTTTTCCATGTTGTTAGGTCTAAATAGTTTGTTGAGTTTGGCTAGAATGCCTTTCTGGTTTTCTTCTGTCAGAATATAGCAACCAGACTCTCTCTTTTCTATCAGCCATGCATGATAAGCGTCTATCCCGATGCCATGTGCAGTCCAGGCCAGGCGTTCATTTGGGACAAATTCCTCGACCTTTGATTCAAGGTTCAGGCCAAAGGTCTTCCACTTGAATTTGGTGCCGAGGTGCAGGTCTGGTTTTCCATCATCCATAATTACATTGGCAGAATTGCCGTACCATGTTGGCCATAGTTTTGCTCTGATTAGCCATGCCCACACTATATCAGCAGATACTGACATCTCCAATTCGTTACTTACATGCACATCCACATTGTTTTGGCTATATTGTTCCGGCCATTTTATTGACCTAGAATCTTTATCCAAATTACCACCATAAAATTTGTATTAGCATTTAATACAGAAGTTAAATCTTATAAAAGTCTCTAGTCCAGTTGGAGAGACCTCGTCGATGTGCATGGCGTCTTCAGGTTCTATTTCATCGTAAGTAACTACTCTCAAACCAAAACCGCCTCGCTGCCCGGTTCAGTCATCGTTGGCTAGATCTGCTGGGACGGGAATATTCCCTCCTGGAACCTGAATCTTGTGGGACGCTGCCTTGCTTCCCGCACCAGGATTGATGAAGATCGTAGAGGCGCTTTCCTTCCGCATCGTTTGTGAATTTAGCCCCGCACCGGCAGACAGTGTATTCCTCAGACAAAGAACAGCCAGCACCTAGCCGAGGAAACAACGTTAACGTAACTGTAAAAGGTTAAGCCGCATCCTCCAATCTGAATGTTCAGGGCCAAAGATGCCATCATTTGTTGTTCATGAACACTGGGCGACGGCCCACCATTTCGATTTCCGTTTGGAAATGGACGGCGTTCTGAAATCGTGGGCTGTCCCCAAAGGGCCTCCACTAGAGGCTGGGATCAAACGTCTCGCGGTAGCGGTGGATGACCATCCGATCGATTACGGCTCATTCGAGGGAACTATTCCGGAAGGTGGGTACGGCGCTGGAAAAGTAGTGATTTGGGACAAGGGAGAATACACTCTCATCGAACGAGGACCCCGTTTGCTACGCCTCGAACTTCACGGGAACAAGCTGAAGAGCGAGTATGCACTCGTCTACTTCAAAGAAGAACGTGGCCAAGCACAGTGGCTACTATTGAGAAAAAGTGTGGTAAGCTCCTCGAAGCGGAAATAAAGATAGGGATTGTTCGCTCCAACCAGCCCAATTATGAGGGTAGCTTTCTCAAGAAGCGTATTTTCGATCTTGAACCGCTGCTCGGAGCACTAAAAACAAAGTGAAAGGGCGTTAGGTTGCGAGAGAGCTCAACCGAACAACGCGCCGAGGCCGGCTAATGCTTCTTCTCCTTTCTTTTTCTCGTCTTCTGCTCCTTCCTTCTTGTCCTTCTTTCCTTCAGCTGGGGCTGCGGCTGCAGGTGCTGCGGCCACCGGCATTGCTTGCGCGGCCTTTAGGGCGTCGTCTATCTTGATTTCTGAGAGCGCCGCGACTAGGGCCTTAACTCTTGGCTCATCAGTCTTGACTCCGGCTGCTGTTAGAACTTTCTTTACACCATCTTCAGTTATTTTGCCGCCTGCTGAATGTAGCAGAAGAGCAGCGTAGACGTATTCCATTTTTCACACCGAATTTTGACAGGATTCCTGTGCTTACCCGAAGTCCCTCTTTTCAACCTTTTCCTTCAGCGGATGCAGGTGCCGGGGGACCTGGTTGCTCTTTCGTCTCGCTCGCAGTTGACGGAGGCGTGATTGCTTCAGGCTTCACAGCAGCAATCGCTGAGGACAATGCATTCATGTTCGCGTAGGCCTTCTGGATGATAAAGTCCGCAGTTTGTTTCGTAAAGAAGCCTGACTCGACGCTGACGGCAACCGCCTGCCGATACGCTTTCGAGATAATTATAGGCGCAGTCTCCGGTAACATGATGTTTGCCTCAACCGCCACGCCCAACGCCATCCTCGCGGCTGAGGAGAAATCAGACTTCATTTGGTCAAGGTCAAAGATGAGATCGTTCGGGCCGAGAACTGATCCGTTATCGTAAGCATATGAGAGCGCTAACCCCGCTTCCATCGGTTTCATTCCAAGCTTCGACAGAAGTGAGGCGGTCTTAACTGGAATCACTTCTCCTTTCTCAACAACGACAGTGTCCTTTGCAACGAAGATACTGCCGCCCTCGATCCGTGTTTGAACCTTAGCCTCGTTGAACTCGCTAATCACCGGACCGGGCTGTATTCCCGTGTTGCCGGCTGGAATCATAATATCGCTTGTCGCCACATCTCCGCCCTTTGCTGGAACCCTGACTTTGTTCTTGTTGAGAAAGATAATGAGTTCAAAGGGGTTCATTTGCGTGAAAATTAGAACCTTGGATCCGGTCAACGAATCTGCAAAGTTATCAATACCTTTCTTTTCACCGGCGATCTTCTCGCTGGCTTTGCGTAGAATCGTATTCTTCGCGACAATTAGGTCCGCCTTGCCACGCAGCTTCTTCCGAATCTCTTGTATTTGCGATGAGCGTACTTTCTGCAGGTCGGCGACGGCTATAACTGAGTATTCGTTAAGCAGTTTCGTTAGGTCTTCGTAAATTTCCTTTTTCCAAACCGCGACCTGCTGAGCTAGCATTAATCATCACTTCGTCAGGGTGATCTTTACCGGTTTGCTCATCGTTGCCTTAATGAGTATTTCACCAACATTCTTGAAACCCCGCTCGAGCTTCTGTTCAATTCGGGAAACTACCGCCTGGATATTCTCCACTAGCTTCTCGTCCGGCATAGCTTCCGTCCCAACCCTACACTGGAGGACGGGCTGTTCTCGCATTCGAACCCGAACCATCTTGCGGTGGCCGGAGATGATTTGATCAATAGCCGCGTTAGGCGGGACTGGTGTGGGCATCTTGCCCCTTGGGCCAAGGAATGACCCCAGGGCCTTTCCTACGAGGGGCATTAGGGGGGCTTCGGCGATGAAGAAATCATAATCTTGAGCTAACTTCCGAGCCGATTTCTTGTCCTTGCTCAAGTTATCCATCTCCTGCCTGGTAACCAGCATGTCTGCGCCAGCCGCTTTTGCCCTGGTTCCCAAATCCCCTGACGCTATCACGCAAACCTTCAGTGCCTTATCCGGTGGATTCGGCAACGTAATTGTTTCATTGATCCTGTTTTCGGGCCTCTTTAGGTCAACTTCTCGGAGGCGAACAACCAAATCGATGGATTGTGAGAACTTTCTCTTAGTTAGATTCTTACGTAGCTCACCGAGTGCCCTAGCAATTTCATCCTTGGCAAGTGGCAATGAGGGGACCATCTAGTCAAATTTCTAAGGCGTCAATCCCCCTGCCTAATAAAAACGTTTTCAGCGCGGCCACTTGTTTCGCGACCTTCAGATTAATAGCGGACACCGATGCCATAAGGCGAGGTCACGAATGTCAGAAGTGAAGAAGTTCAAGATTACAGGCGAGATCAGGAAGGGACAAAGCAGAATCCCGTTTTCCGTCGAATTCAACGCGCTGAAAGAGGAAGACGCCGTCCAGCGTCTTTATTCTGAGATGGGCAGCAGACACCGCGCTAGAAGATTTGAAGTTAAGATAGCGAAAATCCAATCCGCCCTCCTAGAGGCGGCGCAGGCTAAGGAATAGGAATGTCATCCCCCCAACCAAGGGCAGAAGACATAGTCAGGCAACTGGCCACCGAGATTCGTATCTTAGAAGGATCCATCGGGGCTCTTCAATCCAGACTTAATTTCGTCCGAGCAGCGATCAGCGAAGTTACCTTAGCATTCAACACCCTCGATGGCCTGAAGAATCTACAGGACGGCGATTCCACGCTCGTCCCGGTCGGAGCCGGCTCATACGTGAGAATGAAAATTGCGGATTCCAAGAAGTTGATTATGGGTATAGGAGCAGGAGCCGCGATGGAGAAAGACGTGGGAACCTCCGTTGGCGAGCTGAAAGGTAGACTTGAGGAATTAGATAAAGCAAGAACATCTATTCAACAACAATTAGACCAAACCATTGGCCGATACCAACAAGACCGCGATGCCCTCGAGGAACTCCTAAGACGCCAGGGGACAACAGAACAGGCTCCGAGCTGAGTTTAGATGCGAAGTCCTGAAATCTCCGCTTAACCCTGCGGGAGACAAAACTTAGTCACGGTTCTCATCAGTGACATAAGGTGTTCGAGAAACTCAAATCAGGCGTCAATAGCCTAGTTCAGAAGATTTCGCAGAAAGAACTGTCTGATCAAGACATCTCAAAGGTTCTCGATGAGTTTCTGTTGTCCTTAGTCGAGAATAATGTTGCCTACTCGGTGGCCAAGCAGATATGCGACAACTTACATGAGAAACTCAAAGCAACACAATTTCGACGGTTCACAGACTCAACGCAACCAGCTAAGGAGGTGCTGCGGGAGGTCTTGCTTGACTTATTGAAGGGAAGCGGCGAGGAATCCTTCTACAAGGTTCTCAATGAAAGCAAAAGTGTCCACAAACCGGCCATCATACTTTTCGTGGGAGTTAACGGGACCGGTAAGACGAGTTCCATCGCGAAGGTAGGTCATCTATTGCTTCGGAAGGGTTTCTCAGTCGTCGTGGCTGCCGCAGACACTTACCGGACTGGTTCTATAGAGCAGATTGAGGAGCACGCTCGGCGAATCGGAATCAAGACTATCAAGCATGATTATGGCGCTGACGCTGCTGCGGTAGCATTCGACGCTGTGAATTATGCGATCGCACACGGCATTAACGTTGTCTTGATTGATACGGCTGGTAGAATGCAAACAAACAAGAACCTCTTGGAAGAAATGAAGAAAATTGCTCGAGTGGCCAAGCCGAACCTGACAATCCTTGTTGTCGACTCACTCACCGGTAACGATGCGGTTGAGCAAGGAAAATCCTTCTCGAACGCCGTGAACATCGACGGTGTCGTGCTGACCAAGTTGGACGCTGACGCAAAGGGTGGTAGCGCCATTTCTATTGCCGCCATCATGGGCAAGCCGATCTTCTTTGCAACCGTCGGGCAGAATTATGAGGACTTGGTCTCCTTCGAACCTGAACAAATGGTTGAGAAAATCATAAGTTGAAGCTGGCATGAGTTGACGGTTCTCATTGCCGCCTCCAAGCGTGACGTAGCAGCTCAAAACATCGCACGAGAGCTAATTCGGCTGAAAGGTTTTCAACCGGCCTCAGGTGTTCCTGACCTATTTCAAAACGGCAATGTCTACTTGAAACTCGTGGAATCCGATGGCATATACACCGATAGCCTAGGCGTCGATTCAAGACCAGAAGTTGTTATCTTCGCTTCGAGGCATAGAAGCGAGAGCGGCGAACCAGCGCTAACGGTCCATTGGACTGGGAATAGTACAAGTCGTGCTGATTTCGGCGGCAAGCCCAAGAGCCTGTCCTTTGCAGACCCTCCTCGATTACGCGCAGCGTTGTTGGGGTTGGATAAAGCGCGTGAAGCTTTGAAGTTGAATTACGCAGTAACCCTTGAGGCTACTCACCATGGACCAACCGAGCTGGGAGTTCCAACGCTTTTCGTGGAATTAGGTAGCACGGAGAAAGAATGGAATGATCCGCTGGCCGCTGTAGCGGCTAGTGAAGCCATATGGGAGGCTGCAGTGGCCCCGGTAAGAGGAACGGCGGCTGTTGGTTTTGGAGGGGGACACTACTGCAACAAGCAATGCATCGCGGTTAGGAATGATAACTACGCTTTCAGCCATATCTTCTCCAAGTATTTCTTTGAAGATTACGATGAACGAATGGTTCAGTTGGCGTTTGAGCGCACAATTGGAGAATGCCGCAGCGCCGTTGTCGATTGGAAAGGTATCCGCGGCGCGGAGCGATCGAAGCTCGTAGAAACCCTGAAACGGCTGCACATCGACGTTGTTCGTGTTTAACTCAAAGAATTGAATCCAACACGCTCTTATTTTCAAAGGTTAAAATAGCTGGCTTTTCACTTCAATCAACTTGATTCAAGAGCCAACTATCTAGAAGGATATACGATATGAACGCACGCGAATTCCTGGATTCATCGAAAAGGCTTGTGCACGTCACCACGAAACCTTCACGGGATGAAATTTCGTTGATGGTAAAGATTAGTTTCCTAGGAGTTGCTATCGTGGGTTCACTTGGATTCGTAATTCGAGTACTCTTTCTGTTCTTCAACCTATTGCCGCAAACACAGACTGGCGCCACCGGAGCCACTCCTTGATGAGCACCGAACACAAGATGCTCATCTACGCTGTCCGAACAACAAGTGGCCAGGAAAGGACGGTTGTAGACCTCGTCTCGTCAAGAATTGGCCTGAAGAAACTGCCCATCGCCAGCGTCTTGGCCCCAGATATGGTCAAGGGGTACATCTTCGTCGAATCAGCAGGACCTCACTATGTGGACGACTTGATTGCCGGCGTTCGGCATGCCCGAGCACGTACGAAAGGCGTCATATCGGCCGAAGCCCTTGACAGGTTCATCGTCAGCAAGCCCGTCATTGAAGACCTACGGAATAATGATTCAGTAGAAGTGATCAGTGGACCTTTCCGTGGGCTGAAAGCGCGAATCACGAATGTTGACAAACTCAAGGAAGAGGTAACCATAGAGCTCTTGGAAGAGGGATTCGCAACCCTTCCGATCACCGTGCACGCGGATTACGTGAAACTAGTTAGCAGAGGCAGTGTGGCTGAAGTTGGGCGACAAGAAGCAAGTTGAAGCATTACTGAACGGTGGAGAAGCCAACGCCGGTCCACCACTAGGACCAGCATTGGGACCACTCGGAGTAAACGTGCTTCAGATCGTTAACAAGATCAATGAGATGACTAAGGCATATTCTGGTATGAAGGTCCCCGTCCGCGTCGTCGTGGACGTTGAAACGAAGGAATTTGAAGTCGAGATTGGGACGCCTACCACGTCAGCCCTAGTAGTGAAGGAACTTGGGATCGCGAAGGGGTCAGGCAATCCCAAAGCTGAGAAGGTGGGTAACCTCACGATGGACCAAGTGGCCAAAATTGCTGCGATGAAAATGCCAAGCAGCTACGCAAAATCTGTTAGGACGGCCGCTAAAGAGGTAATGGGAACTTGCGTCAGCCTCGGAATCACAATTGAAGGAAAAGACCCACGCGATGTCCAGAAGGAATTGGACCAAGGAAAGTGGGATCAAGTCTTCAAGACGGCAAGCTAACCGCATTAGATACTTCTAGACGCCTAGTGCACGGCTGATTTGCATCAGTTCAGCGCCGCGCGTCAATGGGCCTACGACAGCGCCCTTAGTATTCGCAAGTATCCCTGACTTGACGAATGGTACGCCACCGTTGGTGGAACTCTGTTCTACGGTCACATGCAATGCAGATGCAATCATTGACTGTTCTTCATTGAGCGCATTCGGGCTAACCAAAGCGCCTTTGTTAGTAGCTATAGCTAGGGAGCCAACAAAAGGCAATGCCCCAATTTCGCCCAAAGCAGAGGTCACTTCCAAGTGTTGATTCACGGCTGTAATTATCTCCGGAGGGGCGTCTTTGTGTATGACCGCACCGAGGTCGTTTGTCAAAACCACATTCCCCAGCGCAGTCCAGTTGGACTCGACTACTACCACTTTCGTGAATTCTTCAATCCTTTCTAATTCGTATTGTCGAATCGTGTGGGGAACCAGCACTCCGTTAGAGTTTCCGGTAACCAGCGCTCCTACTAAAGTGGAGCCGCCTATCGTGGTCTTGCAAACGCTTACGCCAAGCGTTTCTGTGAGTTGGTTGATCTTGCGGTTTGTTAGGCCTGGCGGCACTATGGCTACTTTTTCATTGCAGAAGCAATATACGCCAATATTCGGGCTGCCGAAAACATCGGCTAGGATGACGGTCATTCCTAGAGTCCCATAATGCCAGGTCGGCGAGCCAATACTGGTTTACGCCGCTTTTGCTGGGTAGACTATTACTTTACCTTCCTTATCCTTGACGGCACGAACTGTAATCTTCCTAGGCGGCTTGTTGATGCTTCGAGACCAGAGTGCCGCATTAACTTCGTTGCTCATCGCTACCTCCTCTGCTTTCATGTGACGAGCAACGAAATCCCTTACGTCTCTTACCGCCCTCGGTGCCCTTTTGCCTCGAGCCGTTACGACCCAAACATGTCGGAGTGAAATCGTGTAGATTTTTTCCTCGACTACTTCTATTTCTTCTTCTCCTTCGGCCTCTTCTTCTTCGGCTGCAGGAGCTGTTTCGACGGGCGCCTTCTCTTCTTCTACCGGCTCAATAGCTTCGCTAACGGGCTCTTCCAGTTTTTCTTCTTCTGCCTCCACAACTTCTTCCTCTTTCGGCTCTGGTTCACTCATTTAGGCTGTTTCTCCCTTTACGCTTTCAGCTTGGTCCTTCGCCAGTGCCGTTTCTTCGGGTGAGTCCTAGTGTGGCCAGATGTCCTCGCCATCACCCATGTTGGGACAGGTTTTCTAGTTTTGCCCGCACTAGCGAGCCTACGTTTTCGCGCTGTTGGTTTATTTCGTGCCATAAGTTAAGCTCTCCTAATTCTAATTTCCTTTCGTGAAGATTGTAGGCGGGCGAGCGCTTCCTTCAATTGCTCATCACTAATTGGAACTTTGATTCTTCCCGACTGTGCTAGTTGAATGAGCTGTAATTCGATTTGATCTGCGAATTCGGGTTTTACCATTCTGATGTTGGTCAACCTTTGCCTTGCCTCAGGGGTCAGTATCTGTTTAAGTGCACTTTGTTTTTGGGCTTCGATTTGTCTGCGGGTTTCTGCTTGCCTCTGTTCATCTATTGCTGAGCGTTGTAGGTCTGAGTATCTCCTTCGCCTAATCTCTTCAAGTTCCTCGTCGGAGTAATCTTCATCCTCACTCATCATGACTGGCCTTCCGCCTTCTGGGCACCCTTCAAAACATCGGCAGCAACTCGGTTGAGAAGGCTGATTCCTTCAGGCGTAAGCTTCCTACCCTTTTTGGCCTCAACGGCAATGAAACCTGCTTTCTGAAGTTGCTGAAGCGGTTCTCTAATAGCTGAGCCGCCGGCTACTCTGGAATGCTCAATATGCGTCCCATGACGTAAACGGCCTCCATACTCGACCCGAAGGCGGGCTATCCCCACTGGTCCGTGCAGGTACAGTTTTCTTAGGAGGGAAGCGCAACGATTGTACCACCAATCCGGACTTGCCGGGGGGCGTTCCCGATGAGATCCTGTTTTTGCGGTCAATGCCCAACTTGGTGGTGCAACTTCACCTACGTTCTCCTTCAGGAATTTCGAGAGATTGTTGATTAGGGTATCTGAAGGAACATCTAGCGGTGTTGGCATTGAGATTCATCCCGGTAATGGAATCTTGACGGTACAACCGGTGAGCGCCATATAAGTTTAGTTTGGAGAGTACGATCGGTAATTGTATTTTACCGCTTTCTTTCAAGTTTGGTTGTTTCGTGGCGTTTGTAAAGCGTGAAGGTGTGGCCCATAACTTCTACGAGGGTCGAGCCTGTCGAAGATGCTACTCTACCCGCCAAAATTGCGGTTTCAGTCTCCGCTAAGGCAGATTTCTGAACTTTAACTTTGACCAGTTCACGGCTTTTGAGCTGGTTTGCGACATGTTTCAACAGTTCCTTCGAGACACCTTCTTTACCAACCCAGATTGTTGGATCGGTTTCCCTGGATCTCGATTGTAACCGTCTCATCCGTCTTTTTTCGAAAGTCGTTCCCTCACAGTGGGGTACCGTTTCTTTGTTCCACAATCCAGGCAGGTAATTAATACCGTTGTCCCAAGGTCGGACCGTGTTCTGACTCGGGAATTAACGCCTGGGACGAGTAAGCTTCCACATCCCTTGCAGATGAAAAGCTTCTCTTCCTTAGGTAATCGAACTCCGGCCTTCATTCCGATTCTGCGGGCGAGTTCCACGTACCGTTTCGCCAGGTCCCGATCCTTCGGGAAAGTGTTCTTTGCAAGCCCGAGGAGGATACGAATCCGTTCAAGCGCAATCTCTTTGATGTTTCCGCCCTTTCTCCAAACCAATGGGCCGACCGCATCAAGGAGTAAGGGGATGATCTTGTAACCTTTTTGTGGCGCCACCGCGACAACGGATTCGACCCCTCCATGGTATTGACCCTCGCTCTTGTAGAATCGGCCTTACAGCTTGTCCCACGACAAATACAATCGCATCCACAGATCAAACGATACGCCGAACGAAGGTCAAAGAGCCCAGCTGAGGTTCTACTAGATAGGGCCTTTCATAATACAGCCATGCGTAAACTCGCTAAGATAGGATATTCGATTCCAGTTGAGAAGATGGGAAGGCCTGACATTATCCACAACACCCTCCTCCAAGTTCTTGAAACCCCCTTGAATTGGGAGGGACAACTTCGCGTCCTAGTCCATACTCAAGAGGACCAAGTCATCATCATAAATCCGAAAGTGCGTCTACCGAAGAATTACGTTCGTTTCGTTGGATTAATTGAGCAACTCTTCGCACAGGGAAAGGTGCCGGAAAAAGGTGAGCCGCTTCTCAGTCTTGAGAAAGGAAATGTCCGAAAGCTCGTGCGAATGGTTTCGCCGAACAAAGTCTTCGGGTTCAGTACGTTGGGCAAGCCATCTCTGTTACGGGTTATTTCGAATCAAATAAGTAGAACAAAAGCTCCTTTAGCTTTTATTGGCGGCTTTCCGAGGGGGCACTTTGCCGAAGAAACTAGGGGCGCGGTGAATGAGATTTTCTGCGTAGACCGAGAGCCGCTGGATGCATGGGTTGTGGCTGGGCGTTTCGTTTATGACTTTGAATGGGCATTAGGGCTCGCCAAAGACCGCGTAGATCTCATGAGATGAAAAGGCGACTAACATGAGCGATGATTCGGAACTTGAGAGATTGAAACGCCAACGGTTAGCGGCGATGCAGAAGAGACTGAACGCGAAGCAAGAGCAAACCGCAGTCACATCTGGAAAACTCGATCCTGTAAAGATTTTAGAGAAAGTTTTCGTGGGACGCGCCTGGGAAGTTTACCATGCGACAAGGCAACAGTATCCTACAATAGCGGACCAGCTATTTCAAGAACTGGCCGAACTCGTCCGCCTTGGCCGAGTGAAAGGCCAGATTACGGGAGAACAACTATACGGGCTACTCCGCCAGATTGGTTTGGACGTTAGGCTAGAAACCAAAATCCAAGTCTTGGACCACGGCGAATTAAAGCCAATAGCGGACAAATTCCGGGGCGACTAGGGTAAGGCATCCTTAGGCAAATGTTCAGTTTCGTGCGGTTTCCCGTCGCCAGCGTCCACGAAGAGCTTTCCGCATTTTTCGCATCGCCAGGCCTCGAAATCCTTCAGGTGTGAAGGGGCTGCGCTTTCCAATCGTACGTCGAGGATGTATCTGCCAACAAAATCCATAGGCAGACTGCAATTTGGGCAGCGGATCGTCTTTCACCCTCTACCGAGTGAGTACGATGCTTTCGCTGCTTCCTAAGTTATACTATTCAGCAACTTCGCCGGAAAAAAAGAGAGGGAAAAGATTCGCTGCCTACGTGGTAGTCAGAGTAGTTGCTGTGTTCGCTACGGTCGTCGTTGCGGTCACAGTTATGGTTGTCGCGCTTGCGGACGTATTTGTCTGTGTGACTGTTTGGTTGCTAGTTATAGTGAGGGTTATTGTTGCGGCTGATTGCGTTACTGTTTGCGTCGCCGTGACAGTTTGAGTTGCAGCGGAGCTTCCGACGGTCTCTGTGACCGTAGCCGGGTTGTTAGAAGTCTGAGTTACTGTTTGCGTTACGGTTACGCCTTGATTAGTAGTGATCGTCTGGGTGTTGTTCTGAGTTGAGGTTACAGTGCTTGTTTCGGTTACTGTGACGGTTTGGGTCAGCTGACTTGTGCTGCTATTAGTGCTGTTAGTCGTGCTAGTTGTGGTCAGGTTGATAGAGATCGGGCCATTCAGAGATAGGAAGAAGTCTGAGGCAAGTTTGCTTTGAGGCGAAGTGAAAACCACATTGCTGCCCTGCATGTTGCCGTGCAGAATTAGCTCAGATCCACCTTGTGCATTGGTATTGATTTGCAATGAACTCTTGTTGGTTCCTTCACCTTGCCCTCCCGAAAGAGGATAACTTTTGTTGTCGATTTGTAGCGAGCCTGAAAGGCTGCTGAATTGCATTATGCCGCCATTGGATGCGACGTTACCTGTCAAAGTTAGTGATGCGCTGCTCGAAGCGTTGCTGTTCTTACCTTTTCCGTTACCGTTGCCGTTCCCATTTCCGTTACCGTTTCCGATCGGAGTTGCTTGACCTGTTGCGTTGATAGAGAATGTGCCCTGCTGTTGTAGGTGCTGGTCTGCAAAGATTGTTCCGGGCTGAACTGCGAGTAGTGTGACGACGAGGAGAAATGCTGCTAATGCGAGTTGTCGATTACTTGTTTTTTGCATTTATTCCCACCATTTTCCTAGTTCCCTTCTGGCATGGAGGTAGGTATATCAGTGTTTCGTAATCAGTACAACAATGTTCCATATGGTCGTTCGTGAGCTACGCGTAGGATGGGCAACTACGAAGCGTAGTCAAGGCTCGAAATCAAGAACCAACAGCGGAGAACCACACCAAGTTTACAGATCTTTCATAGGTGCGCGGTCCACTGACCCACACGCACGAAAATTGCCGCCTGAACGTTCACGAATGAATTTGCTTGAACTAGGAGACTAGCCCACGATCTTGGTTATCTCCTTGATTATCTCGCCTTCTACATGCCTAGTCCACAGCATCTCGGGCACATCTATTGCGAGAAATAATACTGAGAGAAGCAACGCTTCCGCGGCAGCCACCGCTATGTTCTGAATCCACTTTCCAATACCAACACGTATTGTGAAGTCATTAGGCTGCCCCGCTATCATTATCGTGAATGCTCGATCTGCTGTAATAATATCCCGCAAGATCCCCGCCTTCTGAGCCTGGATAACTATTCCTATTGGCGGCGACGTGGATTGAACCTTGTAACCCTCCGATTGGAGTTGTTGCACTAACTGATCAGCTAACTGTTTCAAATCCTTATTCTTGCCTTGGAAGTGCAGAACCTTCTCAGAGACCATATGCATCCGAATGCTCTGCATGTCATGCTCGCTTTAAATCTCTTCTGTGTCCGATCTCACCCCTGCAGGATACCGGATTTGAACTTGTCATCCGAATTGAAGGCCAGCACACAATTATCACGCGCGGAAGTCTTGCAGTAGAGGGCTCGTTATGATATACTTCCTCTAACGACAGAAACGGACAGGTCGTTTTAATCTCTCTATGTGAGGGTTATGGTGCGGCCGCCGGGATTTGAACCCGGGCATCTTCTCGCCCCGTGTTAAGAGGCGATCAGAAGCGTGGCAGGCCTCCGTCAGCAAACTTCCGTTGCTGTTCCCGTCCTAGACCAGGCTAGACTACGGCCGCAACGATAACCGTGATGCACAACGTTGCCGTATAAAACGTTACTTCGATACATGTGTTGATACCCACACTACTCTTGCTGGGGCGTGATAGGTGGAACATCAGAATATCGAATGGCTCAGGGCCTACATCGACTCGATAGCGGATGCATGTCCCTCAGATTATGTTCCTATCGTTCATTTGCCTTTGAAGCGGGGTGGTCGTTTCTCTTGAAAAGCCCGGATTCCCTCTGCGTAGTCTTCGCTGTCGTAAACAATGCGCCGGTAGCTTTGGATTCTTTCCGCGGTTTCCGCATCGATAGTGGCCCCTTTCGAGAGGAGCGTGAACTGTTTCTTGAAAGCCTTTACTGCTAAGGGGGCGTTCTCAAGGATTTTGTCCGCCAACTCTCGTGTGAAACGTTCAAGGTCTGCTATGGGGACCAGGTGGTTCAAGATTCCGACGGTCAGCGCGTCATTTGCGGTTATCGGGGTAGCAGTGAAGAACATCTCTTTCGCCTTGTTCAAACCGAGTGCGTTGATGAAGTGCATCATTCCGGAAGCGGTGTATGGAACTCCAATTTTTGCGGGTGTGATAGCGAAGGACGCGGTCTCAGAACCGACCAGTATGTCGCAAGTAAGCGCGAGGTCGCAGGCACCGCCCCAGACACCGCCCTCAATCATGGCTAAGACCGGGCCAGAAAAGCTTTGGACGCGCCGTAGGAGGCGCCCGAACGGGGCTGCGTAGGCGAGCGGGTCCCTCCCGGGATGGGGGAGCTCATTAACATCATAGCCAGCGCTCCACACCTTCACGCCTGGCTGGGCACGCAGTATGACCACTCGAACTCCTGAAGCTTCGAACTCGTCTAGTGCGTTGCAGAACTCAAGGATCAACGCCGCGCTGAGAGAATTGCGCTTCTCAGGATTGTTAAGTGTGATTACGCCGAGCGCTCCGTCAACCTTCTTGAGAATTAGCGGCATTCGAGAGTCACCCCATTGTCCTATGGCTTACGAAGTTTCTTGGAATGCACGTTGAAGAACTTACCTGCACCTTCGGGGGCTCACCCTGCTTTCGTACTAGCGTAACATAATCGGGTTCGGAATTCGCATTTGCGTATTACTTCAACATGTTGAAATATAGTACGAACGTTATGCGGAAGCTCGTTCACTTTCACTCACAAAAATCGCGGATTTGAGGATTCGTAATGGCTAAGCCACTGAAGAAGAAAACCCCCTTGGAAACGAACGCCGAGTCCTACGTTATTCCATTCGACCGGATAGCAATTCACGACGTACCATTGGTCGGTGGCAAGAACGCTTCGTTGGGTGAATTAACTCGAATCGGGATTCCTGTCCCACCAGGGTTTGCCTTGAGCCTACTCTTTTACAGGGAATTCCTTAGCAAGAGCGGATCAACGGACTATATTCGTAAGCAATTGGCAGGCTTGGACGTTAGCAACGTCGAAGAGCTTCAGAAAGTTGGCGGCAGCATAAGGTCGAGAATTCTGAGTTCATCGTTTCCTTCCAATTTGGAGAAAACCATCAGAGAAGGATATTTGGCGCTGAGCGGAGGAGCGGCGCTTCCGGTTGCGGTGCGAAGCAGCGCAACTACTGAAGACATGGCGGACGCTTCTTTTGCGGGTCAACAGGACACTTACCTGAACGTAGTTGGCGAAGAGAAAGTCCTCAATTGCACGAAGAAATGCATTGCATCATTGTTCACGGACAGAGCGATCAGCTACAGGGCGAAAATGGGGTTCGATCACATCGATGTCGGCCTCAGCGTTGGAATACAAAAGATGGTCAACAGCGAAGCCGCGGGCGTCATGTTCACAATAGATCCTGACTCTGGAAACGAAAATTTCATTGTGATCGATTCAAGTTGGGGGTTAGGAGAATCAGTTGTTAGTGGAAAGATCATACCTGACAAGTTCTTCATTTACAAGGAAACGGGAGAGGTAGTTGGAAGAAGGTTAGGGCAGAAGGAAGTATTCGCAAAATACCATAGCACTGGAACGGCGTTCGTTAGCACTCCGCTGAAGCGGAGAGCCCAGTTTTCACTGACCAGGGAACAGGTCAAAGTTCTAGTTGAATATGCACGAAAAATCGAGAATCATTATGCGAAGAGAATGGACATTGAGTGGGCAGTAGAAGGTGGCAAGGTATACATCCTTCAAGCTAGGCCTGAGACCGTTCAATCATCAAAAGGAACCCTTGAGGAAACTTACCATCTAAAAGGCGAAGGCAAACTGCTCGTCGCCGGAATTGCTGTCGGGGGAAAAATAGGGCAAGGTAAACCCAACGTAATGGCTGATGTTAGCGAGATGAAGAGCTTCGAACCCGGTGAAATTCTAGTTACAAGGGAGACAACACCAGCTTGGGAACCAATTATGGAGAAATCCGCGGCGATTGTCACGGAGCAAGGCGGAACCACTTCACACGCCGCAATCGTATCAAGGGAGCTTGGAAAACCCTGCGTAGTCGGGGCGAGAAGAGTTACACAGCTACTCCATAATCATAGCAACCCGATAACCGTGGATTGTAGCACGGGAGTTGGAAACATCTATGATGGATTGGTGCCTTTCGAAACTGAAACCTTCGACCTCAACACCATTCCGCAGACCCACACCAAGATTATGATGAACATGGCCGTACCGGAGGGCGCGTTGGCCCATGCAAAGAAGACGGATGGAGTGGGTTTGCTCAGGATTGAGTTCGTCTACGGAAATAGCGTCGGCATTCACCCCGCCGCTCTACTCAATTTTGAAAACCTGAAACGAGACCCACAGAACTTCCTCCGTGCACCGCCAAAGACCAAGGACGTACAATACCTCAAAAGAACTATCGCAGAAATCGAAACTCGAACTCAAGGCTACGATGATAAGCCTCAATTCTTGGTGGAGAAGTTGAGGGAGGGAATTGCTATGGTTGCGGCCGCGATGCATCCGAAACCTGTCATAGTCAGGTTTTCCGATTTCAAATCTAACGAATATGCGGCGCTGGTCGGTGGCGAGATTTTCGAGAAAGGTGAGAACAATCCGATGCTCGGTTGGAGAGGTGCTTCACGATATCCGCACACGGAATTTGCGGAAGCGTTTAGACTGGAATGCCGGGCGCTGAGAGAAGCCAGGAAACTAGGGCTGGATAATATTATCCCTATGATTCCATTCGTGCGGACGGTCGAAGAGGCGAAGGCTGTCCTCGAACTTATGAAAGCAGAGGGATTAGAGAGGGGAAAGGACGGGTTACAGGTTTACATGATGGCAGAGATTCCATCAAACGTCTTCCTGGCACAAGAATTCTCTAAGCTTTTCGACGGTTTCAGCATTGGCTCAAACGACCTAGCCTCGCTTGTCTTGGGCGTGGATAGGGATAATGCGAAACTTGCGAAGAGTACTTTTGACGAGAGGAATCCCGCCGTGAAGATGGCCATAGAACATCTAATAAAAATTGCTCATAAGAACGGGCTCAAAATCGGAATCTGCGGCCAGGCTCCCAGCGACTATCCAGAGATTGTTGAATTCCTAGTCGAGAACGGAATAGATAGCATATCTTTGAACGCAGACGTCATTGGCAAAATGAAGCAAGTTGTCGCAAAGGTCGAGAAAAAGTACTCACAAGGACGCTAAGACAAGTTCAGAGAAAACTACGCCATGCCCATCTTAGCCAGTTTTTGAAAGTCCGTCATGTTCTGGACTAAATCTGTCTGGCTGATTATTCCAATTATTTTATCGTGTTCAGTCACGACCAAACGCTTCACCTGTTTCTCAACCATTTTCCTAGCAGCATCGATAAGCGAGCCTGATGCATCAATGGTAGCTAACGGTGCGGTCATTATGTCAGCGACCGTAACCTTCGACGGATCAGTAACATGGGCGACGATCTTTTCAACTAAATCGCGCTCCGTAACAATGCCGAAGGGCAACCCGTCCCTATTGGCAATCAAGGAGCCTATCCGCTTCTCAACCATCAACCGTGCGGCGTCTTTCGCTTTCGCCTTCGAGTCTATGGAAACAATTGTTCGCATTATCTGGCGTATTGTGATTTCCGCGGGCAAGTTTGCTTCACACCGGTAACTAGCTTAATCAAATTAAAGGCTTATCGGGGCAATCATCGCGAATACGCTTGTGGCATCCTATCTCTTAGAAGATTGTTTCTCGACGTCACAGCCTTGTTGCGAGCCATTCCCAGGTCTATTTCCCGCACGGCACATTCTTCTTCGTTTTCCGAAGCTCGGTAAATTACTTGGCCCCGTGGATTCACGATTTCTGATTGCCCTATGAAGCGGAGACCTCGCTCCGCGCCTACACGGTCAGCGGTCACAGTGAATACCCTGTTTTCTAGTGCCCTTGTCTTCATAGCCTCGGGACAATTTGGCAAAACAAGGTTCGACGGATGAGCAATTACCTCGGCACCTTTCAGCATCAATGAGCGGGCAGACTCAGGAAAGTACCAGTCAAAACATACCATGACGCCAACGTTGCCGAAAACTTTGAACGCATGCCCCGGTTTGAAGAACTTCTTCTCATTACTGAAAAGGTGAACCTTTCTGTAGGTTCCCAAGTACTTGCCATCTCTCACCACAACTGCAGAATTGTACATGGTCGTTCCCCTGCGTTCCGCGATACCAGCGACAACCAGCGTTCCATCGCGCTTCGAGAAGTCCTTCAGTGCCTGCGTCGTTTCACCTTCTGGAATCTGTTCGGCCACACTCGCGGCTTGCCGTCGGTTCCCAAAATTGTAGCCTGTGTTGAAAAGTTCTGGTAGAACGAAGAGATCAGCCCGTTTCCGCTCCATAAGTCGAAAGGCCGCGTTAACATTGCCCTCCACGTCAAGAAGTCTAGAATTGACTTGCGCGAACCCAACTCTCATCGCAACTGGACCTCACGAATACAGCCGTACGTCTGTGATAGATAATTGATTCGACTAAACAGATTACCCAACGAGTATCTCAAAGAAAGGAGGCGGCGACGCCTAAAGCCCCGAACAAGTTTGGGTTGAGTGGTGCCGAGGGCGGGATTTGAATCCGCGATTTGGCCTACGCTTGGTATAGCGTAGTCAACCCGGTCTTCAGCTTCACCACGATTTGTTCGGGTGCTCTCCCAGGCTGAGCTTTCGAGGGAATCCGTCCTACCTCGGCGTTCCCCGGCACCGAGCAAGGCAGTTTTCCGCTCAACAACTTAAGCCTTCTTCTAGCTGCACCCACCTCATCCAGCGCTGGACTGATCTCGAGCATTCTATCCCAAAAACCTTGTAACTCTAGTACACAAACCAGCCGCGGTCGGACAGCTCTAATCAACGTGCGCCCTCGGCATACGTTCGCGTCACAAGACCGTTCACAATTAGTTTCCGTAACAGGACAATGATTGATATCACACGGGTTCGCCAAGATTAAGCTTGAACGGTAAACCTCTGATGTGGCCTTGGACAAGGCGGAGAACTGAACGAAAGTAGTACGAAGGTTTTTAGGCGGAGGTGGAAAGCAGTCGAGCCGTTGGGCCGGTAGATCAGCCTGGTATGAGCATCGATGATTGAACACGATGCGATCACATCGTCCGCTTGGCATGCGGGAGGTCGCGGGTTCAAATCCCGCCCGGTCCACCAAAAGCAACCCACGTGAGTCTTGAGAGATTTGTTCGATGATAATGGTAAAGCGATGGAGCTGATGAAGGCTCTGGGCTTGTCCGCTGGCGAATCCAAGGTATACCTAAAATTACTTTCCCAACCTGAAGGCGAAATGTTAGACAAAGTGGTCACGGCATTCGGAATCCCTGCAGCCATAGCTGAGGATTCGCTGAAATCGCTGGCTGACAAAGGCCTTGTAAGAATCTCAAGCAACAGGGTTGAGGTCATCCAGCCCCGCACGGTTCTCCAGAAAATACTTGAACAGAGAAAACGTTCGCTCGAAAGCCAGGTGAGCAAGGAAACCTCTGTAGCCTTGGAGTTGGAGAAGCTCCTTGAACCTACGTATTGGGAAAGTAGGCTCGGGATCAGGCCCGAAGAAATCATCGAACCCTTACGCGACCTTCCAGAAATGGAGTTACGAACGGCTCGAATTCTCGGAAACGCACTGAAGGAAGTATCAATTTTCGCGGAGACTTTCGGATGGTACGGTAAAGTTCGTGAATCATTATTCCAAGCCCACGATCGGGGAGTTGGCATGAGGGTTTTGATGATGGTGAAGGATGACTCAACAAAGGAACGAGCCAAAGAACTCCGTGGTGTGGGAGTTCAAGTGCGCCACTGCGCCGAGGAATGGTACCCTGTCAGGGGAACCCTGGTAGACGACCAGGAACTTGTTTTCGTGGTCTGGGCGACGAAGAAGAGCGCGATGCCTCGCCCCATTTACTATCGCCCAAACTATACGAGAAACCAAGGGTTGATCAGGATTTTCCGTGACGCATACTCGAAAAGATGGGAAGAAGGCCAGCCGATATAGAAATCCTCGCCCGAATAAAGGCGCGGCACTCCAAATCTCGAGTAGGTTCGTTTAAGTCGATTTAACAATTTGATTTTGCTCAAAGATTCGGTAACCCTCACTAAGTGCGCTTCACACTTGCAATCGCTCGCGCCTAGCTGCTGAAGAATTGCCTGCGTATTCATGTTCTTCCTTATTGCTCGGTTGATTTTGCACTCGAAACGTTGGTTGGAGATCAAGTAAACGGCTCCGTTGAGCTTACAGCCTCGGCGTGCTGTAAGGTAGTCGATATGCCATCTCTTCTTTTTGAACGAACGATTGTGCCGCGTAAGCCTTCCCTCTAGCGATACGGCTCCGAGTCCTCGGGCTGAACCGGTGTACAGATAGTAGCCAACCTTTACCTTCACGCGCCCAAGCCTTCCGAACCTGACTTGCACAGGTCTTTCACAGACCAAAACGATAGTGTAGGTTCCTCTCACACGACCCGTCTCCGAAGCACAAATAGCGCCAAGGTTCATCCTATGAACTGCTTGTGTGTAAGGGTATGAAGGCGGTCATTCTTGCAGGTGGGTATGCGACTCGCCTTCGGCCTATCAGCTATGCCTTGCCTAAACTCCTTTTTCCAGTGCTTGGAAAACCGATGATTTACTGGACGCTCGACCTTTTGAAAGGTATCGGCGTCGGCGAAGTCGTATTAGCAGTAAATTATCTTGCCGATTCGTTGCGCATGGAGGTGGGCTCCGATTACAATGGAATCAACATCAAGTACTCTCTTGAGAAAGCGCCACTGGGAACCGGCGGTCCAATAAAGTTGGCATCAGAGGACACACGTTTTGACGAGACATTTATTGTAACGAACGGTGATGTAATCGCTGAAATCGACCTAGCAAAAATGTTGAACCATCACGAGCAAACTGGGGCGATGATTACAGACGCTCTTCACCAAGTGAAGGATCCTACCAGATTTGGAGTTGCTCAACTTGACGGCGAAGGCCGGATTCGGCGGTTTGTTGAAAAACCTAAGGCCAAGGAAGCTCGTAGCCGCCTAATTAACGCCGGAATTTACGTGGTTGAACCTGACGTTCTGCAAATGATTCCTGCAAACCGTAAGGTCTCGATGGAGAGGGAAATATTCCCCGTTCTTGTTAACGAAGGAAAGCTAAGCGGATTTCCGTTTTCAGGCGACTGGTTCGACATCGGAAGCCTTTCAGATTATCAAAGGGCGAACTTTTCACTACTTCAAAAACATGCCCAGCCGCTAACTTCGCGTAGCCGTGAAATTAAACTAGCCAGGGGCGCGGTGGTACGAGCGCCTGTCATTCTCGGCGAGGGTTCGCGACTAGAGAGTTTGGCTTCGGTGGGACCACGCGTCGTTGCAGGGAAGCACGAGTTAATCGAAAGTGGGGCACGAGTATCAAACTCCATCTTATTCGATGACGTTTCAATAGGTGAGGGTTCAGTTGTTTCAGGTGCAATCCTGGCTTCTGGGGTGAAGGTAGGCAGAGGCGTAAGAATCGCTACCGGATCGATTATTTCGCCGCATGTTCAGATCCGCGACGGAGTTAAGATCGGGAGAAATGCCATAATTCACCCGTACAAAGAAATCGAAGCGAGCATAAGACCGGGAACGAACGCAATGTAACCTTGGCGATTAGGTTGGAAGAAAGGAAGCTTTTCGGAACAAATGGTGTGCGCGGCGTTGTAAACAAGGAACTAACACCTGAACTCGCCTTGAAATTGTCCATGGCAACTGGCACTTACTTCAAAGGGGCGGATTTGACCGTTGGGTGTGACGGGCGGGTTTCCAGCCCCGTCTTCTTGGATATCGTCTGCGCCGGGTTGGCCAGCGTTGGTTGCCAGGTCTGGAAATTGGGCATGATAACGACGCCCGGTTTACAGTTTCTGACGAAGGACTGGGGGCTCAAAGGTGGCATAATGGTTACTGCCAGCCATAACCCGCCTGAGTACAATGGGTTGAAAGTCATGGGAAATATGGGAGTTGAACTCCCACACGAGGACGAGTTGAAAATTGAACGGACATACTTCCATTCAAAGTGGAAGGTCACAGACTGGGATAGAATCAAGCAACCTCTCCCCGTAGCCGAGAAATTCTCAGCCTATATCAGGTCCATCATTGACAATGTGGGCGAAATCCCACGACAAGCACACCTAAAGGTACTAATTGACGCAGCGAACGGAGTCAGTGTCCTTTCGATGCCCACTCTAATTGAAAGATTAGGTGGAACTGTCTCCATTGTAAATGGCAATATCGACGGAACATTTCCAGGAAGAATGTCAGAACCAACACCAGCAAATTTACGAAAAACTTCCGATATCCTCCCCTCCCTCCATGCTGACTTCGGCGTCGCATTCGACGGTGACGGAGACAGAGCCGTCTTCCTCGATGAACATGGCTCCGTCTGCTGGGGGGACCATACATTTGCCCTAATCGTAAAAGATTTCCTGGAAAATCATCCCGGGCAGAAGATCGTAACACCGATCAGCTCCTCCATGATTATAGAGGAAATTGCTGAGAAATACGGCGGCGAAGTTGTATACACACCTGTTGGAAGCGTGTACGTTTCGAACCTCATGCTGAAAATACGGGCTAACCTGGGTGGAGAAGAGAATGGAGGAATCTTCTACGCACCCCACGTAGCTGCCCGAGATGGGGGAATCACAACCGCTATGGTCTACCGAATCCTTGCCGAGAAAAAGCGACCCCTATCAAGACTAATCGGTGAGCTACCCAAGTCCTACATTGTCAAAGACAAAATGCCATGCCCAGATTCAATCAAGGCAAAGGTAACACAAGCAGTCCGTGACCTACCAAGAAAAGGCAAAGTCCTAGACATAGACGGAATCAAGGTGTGGATTCCACCCCGTTCTTGGATACTTATCCGCCCCAGCGGAACAGAACCCATCTTCCGAATTCTAGCAGAAGCGCCAACGAAAGGCTTTGCGATGAAAGTGGTGAACGATTACAAAAAGAAACTCGCCCGAATAATCAAGGAGTGCATAAAGAATGTTTGATTTCTATTCAGTGACGAACATCGCGCTCATTTTCATTATCACGTTCCTTGCGACATTCATAGCCACTCCCGCAGTGGCGAAACTGATGAAACGCCGCGGCATAACGGGCGAAGATGTCCACAAACTTTCGAAAGTCAAAATACCCGAAATGTGCGGCCTAGCTATCTTAGTTGGGCTTACAATTGGAATAACAGCCTATGTAGCCCTGCGCCCATCTGCCATTCGCGAAGCTGTTGCTTTTCTAGGGACAGTTCTGATCGCGGGAGGGATAGGCGTAGTTGACGATTTGCGGCCCCTAGGCGCCAGGGTGAAACCGCTTCTCACGGCCGTTGCATGTTTGCCCATTCTAATCCTACGGACATATGTGCCGGACCCAGTTATTCCATTCATTGGCCCTGTGCGGCTTACGTTGGTCTATCCAATCCTAATACCAATAGCGATCGCAACCACATCTAATGGCATTAACATGATGGATATTATGAATGGATCAATGCCCGGCACTGTGGCCATAATCGCGGCTGCAGCAACTGCCGTCCTATTAATCTCAGGTGATTTGCAGACAGCTTCTCTCGCTGCGGGGTTGTTAGCGGCTATGCTCGCATTTTACTACTTTAACCGATTCCCTTCACAAGTTTTCGATGGGGACACCGGAAGCCTTGCCGTAGGGGCTGCCCTCGGAGCCCTAGCGATCCTGGGCAGGGTCGAGACAGTTATGGTTGTGGCGATGATACCCCACATCATGAATGCGTTCTACGGCCTCGCGTCAGTAGGAGGACTGCATGAAAGGCGCGAAATCCATCAGCGACCAATCAGATTATTGGATAATGGATTACTCAAGGCCAGTACCGAAAAAGGTGCACCTGTCACGGTTGCTAGACTCATATTGGCTGAAGGGCCGCTCGGCGAGAAAGATATCGTCAAGGGAATGATGATTCTTACAGCAGTTTCTTCCTGCCTTGCACTCTTAACTTATTGGATAATGGTTGCTGTTAGGCTTTGAAACGCATTCTGCCACTAGCTGCGATTGAGGTATTTGTCTGGTTGATTCTTCTTCTGTGTACGCTGCTCGTATCGAAGTTTGCTTTTTCCATAAACCTAGGTAATGCGACAATACTGCAACGCATCGCTACCCAAGTGGCGCGAAATTCCTTAGCTGGTGTAATTGTTGTCATTTGGTTACTGGTTTGGAAGAAAGTCACTGACTCATACTTGTGGCGTGCCCTAGGCCGATAAACGGTTAGGACTTGAAAATTCGCTGAATGATGACGCGGAGTGGATCTTCCATACTTCGCACTAACTTAGCTGACTTCTTCTGGTAGAATTCACGGAAGTCATCGCTCTTTGATATCGCAAAGGCCCTTTGAGCGATTCGACCCGGGTCCAGGACCCTTTCAACCAAACCGTATTTTATGAGAAACCTCTCTACGAAAGTTGGTTCGCCGGGGTAATACGAGATCACCGGAACTCCGAGCAGGGCGGCCTCTGCGGTCATGGTCCCACCACCTCCGACGAACACAGATGAGGCACGTACGAGAGGTATAGCGTCGATAACATGTTCAGGAACAATTACGCGGTCTCCGAAACGTTTCTTAAGCCTGTCACGTTGCACGTCGTACCTCGGCAAGATCACAATCTGCATGCCGTCACCGTTGATTTCCAAGACTTTCCCGATAACATCCGTCACCTTACTCGACAAAGTTGGTGACCTTTCAGTGAGATATGCTGCGAACTCTTCAGGGGTTCTAACCACAAGGATAGGCTTGTTCGGATCTAACTTTAGACCGTCGAACGCCTCCTTGTTACTTTTGTAGCTACTCAACCATACTATCGGATCTAGAGCCTTGTACCTGACAACATCCCTCGGAGCTGCACCGTACCGCGACCAAGCGTATATTGGAATCACCCAGGGCGTGAACAGTTTTTGTGAGAGAGGTATTGTCAGCCTGCAGACTGCGTCAGCATGAGGCGAATCACTGACGCAAAAGTGAGGAACCTTTAGGCCGAATGCGACTCTGGCTGCCTCGGGCGATGAAAATGAAATTGCGACATCTGGTTTTTGGTTTTCTATGACTTCAGTTAGATCTGAAACCCGTCTGGAACTTTCGAGTAGTTTGTCCTTGAGCTCTCCGCCGCCATGGCGCCCGACTTGAATGGCTTTAGTCCCTTTGAGGTCCAGCAGTTCATTTACTTCTCGGTATTGTCGTGTAGTCAAGACGGTCTTGAAACCTTTGGCAATAAGACGGTGTTGGAGTTCGCCTAGGAAATTGGCTTGCTTTGGCGTAAGTACGTCTAACCAAACCTTCATTTAACTATCAGCCTCGCCGTTGGCGATTTCTTGGAATTGCTCCATCGGTATAGAAACGATTCGCGAAAAATTCTGATCAAACCAGGGTTCTTTGTGTGATTTGGAGTATACACAATTGGATTCCAATGTCGCTCCGCTTCTTCAGCTGCCCATATCACGAAGATCAGATCTTTATTATCTACTAGGGTTCCGCGAACGGGATGCCATGGGTCAGGCGTTTCTCTGATTTGTGCCCCCATATCTCTCAGATCATCGAGATGCCGTTTAACCTGGCTGTCGGCGAACTGCATCAAGATCTTAACACTCACACCTCTCGCCAAAGAGTTCCTGAGTTGAGGTTTCAGCTTGGGAAGCCAAGAGAACAACGCAGTGGATATCAAGACCTCATTAGAGGCTTCTTGAACATACTCGCTGGTTCTCTTTTCCATCACTCTTAGATCTTCCAAAGACTCAAGCAGTTCCTCGGCCTTCACTTGGAGATGGCTTTCCACATAGATCGGCTCCACCTGTCTTTGCAGATCTCCCATAGTTTCCTCCATCGTGAGTAGGTTTCTTTCAAAATTCCTACGCGCATGCGTTAGGTATTCGCGCTTGGCTTCCTCGGGGGAAATGGCACGAAACTTTTTCGGCCTGCTCTCCACTATTCTCGCGAAGCCCTTCTGCATCAGTTGCTCAAGGGTTCCATAAACCCGCGTTATCGGTACGGAAGTCATTTTGGAGATTTCTTCCGCTGTTAATTCTCGGCTTTTCAAAAGCGCAAGATACGCCTCCGATTCATAGGAGGTTAAGCCGATGCTTCGCAAAGATTCCGTGATGCGTGAAGCGGGCATGATTAACTCGTGTAGAGTTAAAAACAGTTAAATATTTCTATGGCTGCCCCTACGCAAGGTCCGGTCAATGTCTTCACCCACACCATCGCCTCAGACACTCATGTCCCTTGAGCCCGGTGAAATTGCTGTCAGAATTCGTGCTGGCGCACTAACCATTGGGGTAGTCGGGCTAGGTTGGATGGGATTACCGACAGCATGCCTCTACGCCGACGCAGGTGCCCGGGTTATCGGTGCGGATATGAATCCTAAGGTTGTCGAACGAGTGGGTAAAGGAGACCCACCAATCGATGAGACAGGCCTCCCCGCCATGCTGAAGAAAGCGACGAGGTCTGGCAAACTTACGGCGACTACGAGCACAGAAGAAGCCGCTGCCGACTCGGATGTTTTATTCATCGTCGTTCCAACAATGATCGATAGACAGAAACGAGCAGATTACTCTGCCGTCGAAGACGTCTGCGTGAGCATTGGGAAGGGGTTGAGGAACGGTAGCCTAGTGATATTCATGAGCACTTGTGGGCCAGGTGTAACCGAACGTGTAGTAAAGGCGACAATTGAGAAATACTCAGGACTCATCGCAGGCCAAGGATTCGGTCTCGCCTACAGTCCGATTCGTGCCATGGGCGGAAGAGCGCTCCAAGACATGCAGAGCTATAGCAAAATTGTTGGAGCCGTTGATAAGAAAAGCCTTGAAGCAGCTTGCGCCGCAATCTCAGTAATAGTGAAAGGGGAACTGATCCGCGTCCGAGATATTCGGACTGCAGAATTATCAAAGCTCTTTGAGACGATTTACAGAGACGTTAACATTGCACTCGCCAACGAGTTCGCACTTCTCTGCGAGGAGGTGGGTGTGGACTACTTGGAGACTATGAGGACCGCCAACAGTCAACCATTTTCTCATCTCCATTCAACGGGCGTTGGCGTGGGAGGTCACTGCTTACCAGTCTACCCATACCTACTGGCGAGCGAAACTTACGCGCTCGACGCTCGACTCAGGTTAGTCCTAGAGGGGCGGAAAATAAACGACCTCATGCCCCGCCACGTCACAAAGCTTGCTTCCGATGGCATGCGGGTTTCAGGCAAATCACTCAAAAGAGCAAAGGTGGTTGTCCTCGGAATCAGTTACCGACCCAACGTCAAAGAGACACGCTATTCCCCATCTCTCGACCTCATAGCAATCCTAAGGAAACGTGGGGCACGAGTCACAGCCTTCGATCCTCTCTTCAACGCATCCGACATGGAGTCGCTCGGACTCACGTCTGAACAAACCCTGCGCAAGGCCGTTGAGAAAGCGGACTGCGTGATATTAACGGTCGCACACGACGATTTCAAGAATATGGATACCGTTGAGCTTGCCGCGCACATGTTGAAGAAGGGGCTGATCATCGATTGCACAGGGATCCTTGACCCCACAAGTGTGGAAAAGAGCGGGCTCGTCTACAGAGGTGTCGGGAGGGGTCTGTGGACACGTTGAAGAAGCTTAGGACAGCAGTTATCGGGACAGGTTTCTGGGGAAAAAACCAAGCGCGCGTGCTATCGCAGTTGGATGTTGCGGAACTAGTGTGCGTCTGCGACATCAACGAAGTCAGCGCAAAGGTTGTAGGAGCAGAATTCCAAGTACCTTACTCCACGCGTCTCGACGAGGTACTCTCACGCAAAGACCTAGACGCCGTAACGATTTGCACCCCGACCACAACCCACAAGCAAGTCGCAACACAGGCTTTGTTGGCGGGTAAGCATGCCCTCGTTGAGAAACCGATGACAAATACGGTTGCGGAAGCTCGTGAACTACTCTCCCTTGCAAAACGAGAGGGCCGCAGGTTGATGCCCGGTCACATTGAACGGTTCAACCCCGCAGTTGACTACCTGAAAACCTTGCTTGATGATGGAAAACTCGGGACGGTTACGCTCCTTCTCGCGAGGCGGGTGGGAAGGTGGCCGGAGAGGATTGGTGATGTCGGTGTTGTGAGGGACACGGCCATCCATGATATCGACTTGGCTAGATATGTATTCAATGATAATGTCAGCTCAGTTCACGCGAGAACAGGCAGCATTAAACACACGAAGGAAGATTACGCCGAGATTATGCTCCAATTTCAAAACGGAGGGACAGCCTTCATTGATGCAAACTGGTTAACACCCAGAAAAGCACGCACACTGATCGTAACTGGAAGCGAAGCCACCGTGCAGCTTGATTACATTACACAGGAAGTCCTCGTCGAAAATTCTAACACATCTTTCAAACCGAATTTGGAAAGAAAAGAGCCTCTACGAGCTGAACTCGCACATTTTTGCACCTCTGTGCTCAATGATCAACCATTTCGTGCAAACGCCGAGGACGGATTACGTGCCGTCGAAATCTGTGAAGTTGTTCTTCAATCCGGTACCTTGGGGCGGACGGTCACGCTAACCGTTCCCTCCCCGAGTTAACTGATGTTGAGAGACGAAATCACGAATGAAATTTGTAGCGAATAAGTCAGCTCGCTTCTCCACTTGTCCCCTTCTCATGATCTGCGAAGCCCTGAGATGGTGGTAGAACTCGTGCAAGATCACGAAGGGGTTTGTTATGTATTCACTCTTCGACAAGTAGATCCGCCTCTCTTTCTCCAAGTAGCAAGCCAAAACCCTTCTGTGCCGCTTTACTGTGCCAACCTTCAGAGCTGGCTCGCTAACTGTGTAGTATTTTGAGAGGAGCTTCAGGGCAAGCTCGGCCCGTCCGTCGATTATGAGACCGACCACTCTCGCGCGAAACAGCTGCTCCGAACCATCAGGGGCCTGTGGATTCATTGGGCAACAGGCTGAGGAGACTCGAACGTGGTATATTTTTCTTGGGAGCGATTGGTTGCTCGACTGTTTTGACGGGTAACGTTGAAGGCGTTGCGGGTGCTCCGCACGATGGACAGAATCTCAGATTAGCTGTGGATTGGCTTCCACAGTTCGTGTAGAAAGCCAAGTCTTACCGAGTATTACATGTCTATCAATGTGCACCTAAGATTTCGGCCCCTGCGTATCACTCTCTACTAGGAGCTCTTGTTACGGTATGTGTTCGTCTATATTTTGAGAGAAAGGAATCCTTCAGATGCGTCCTGACTTTGGCAGCGGCCACTAGCGATATTGTAATTTAATTGCCCCGCGTTTCCAGAAGTTCGTAGATCGTCACATAGGAAGCCGTTTAGAGAAGCATGCAGGTATAGTTGTCACATGTCTCAGAATTTCGATGGGCGACGACCTCGTCCTAGGATTGAAGGACTCGCTGACCTAGTTTTCGGGCTTTCGCTCTCGCTAGGCTCTCTATCTCTAGTCATCAGTCTACCCAACAGCGTCTCCGAACTTGACAACCACATACTTGCGTTTGTTTTCACATTCTTCTTCTTGATCACAGTGTGGATTAGCTACACTGGTTCTATGTCCGTTCTGCCTGCGGAGACGACGCTGGTCCTCGGCCTCAACATCATACTGTTACTGTTAGTTGCGATTGTACCGTTCCTGTTGAATGTAGTAGCACTCGGAAATCCCTCGCTCACCGCCGCAGAAAACATTTTGATTCGTAACCATGCTTCGACGCTATTCGCAATAGACCTTTCTGGACTATGGCTGATACTTGCACTCTTCTACCATATTCTAGGACAAGAGAAAGCGAAGTTGGTTGCACAAGACCTGCTAAGAGTATACAGGAATAGAAGAAACATGATGTTCATCTTAGTGGGCATCATGCTCTTGTCCACCGCACCTATCTTCTTAGCCTACACGATTCTGGGCTACCCAGCGAAGTTCTACATATGGTACGTACCGATCATAATTTTTTGGGCGAGAAGATTAACCAACTTTCGTTGGTAGACTAGCAGTGAAACGAAGACTAGAGGGGGCGTGGAAACAACTCTGGAACGTCAATTCGTGGGTGTATGCTGGGGCGTAGAAAGGGCGAGCGTAAGCGAGGAGCTGGGTCAGTTGGCGCGGGCAACTGAATTTGAACCGTCAATAAAAATGAAACTTTGGTGGCTAGACCTACTATGATATTTAATTAGAATGGGAGACCAAAATGGTATATTTCAGTTGAAACGTGAGTAAAATACGGATGATTCTGCGTTGAAGCGGAAATTGATGGATATACTCGCCTGCCCAATAGACAAATCCTATCCGCTTGACCTGCTCGTCTTCGAGGAAAAAGAAGAAATCAGTTCAGGAATAATCACATGCCCAAAATGCAACCGATACTACCCGATAATTGACGAGATTCCGCACATGCTTCCCGACGAGCTGAGAGAGCGAGATGAAGATCTGAAATTCCTTGAGAAATGGCGAAGCAAGATTCCCGAAAAAGTTCTCACCGAAGGAAAACCTTTCAGCCTTAAACCACCCGGATAAAACCTTTAGAGAGCAAAATGAATGTGAAAGGTGGGAAGTGCGTTGAAGCAACTCGTTCGAACACCTAATGGCCCCCAACCCTTGGGGCCATACTCTCAGGGTGTCATAGCAGGTAATCTTCTGTTCGTGGCAGGCCAAGGAGCAACCGAGCCTAAAACTGGACAGATGGCTGAGGGAATAGAGGCCCAAACTCGTCAGACATTAGCGAACATCAAAGGCATCGTCGAAGCCTCAGGCTTTTCAATGCGCGACGTGGTAAAGATATCAATCTTTCTCAAGAACATGGATGATTTCAAGAGGGTGAACGAAGTCTACAAGACGTTCTTTGCCGAGGCCCCCCCAGCAAGAACTACCGTCGAGGCTAAACTACCTGTACAAGGCATGCTCATTGAGATTGATGCCATTGCATATAGGGAATGATTTCGTGAAATAGGTTTATCGAGCAGGACACTGCAAAAGCAAAACGGTGCCGTCAGTAATGGCGCTCTTTCTGACCAGAAAAGACGTTGAAGCATGCCTCACCATGGATGACACACTGGATGCTGTTGAAAGAGCATTCAAGGAACATGGGGAAGGAACTACAAACATGCCAGTCAGGTCGGGCATCAGGCTTGAGAAGGCTAAGGGAACAACTCTCTTCATGCCCGCCTACATGGAGACAATGGGCGCAATTGGGATCAAAGTGGTGTCCGTGTATCCCGACAACCCCTCAAGATACGCCCTGCCAACAACCCTAGGCGTAGTGCTCCTTACAGATCCGAAGAATGGTGAGTTACTTGCAATAATGGATGGAACTTTTCTGACGGCTATGCGAACGGGTGCCGCGGGAGGGGTGGCCGCCAAATACTTAGCTAGAAAAGACGCAAAGAAAGTTGGAATACTAGGCGCGGGGGTCCAAGGAAGGACCCAGATCATTGCGGCCTCCAAGGTCAGGAGAGTGGAGAAAGTAAAGGCTTACGACGTCGCCCGCGATAGGTGTGAACTCTTCTGCAAACAGCTCTCGAAGGAACTTAACATTCAAATCGAACCGGTTGATAGCGCCGAGAAGGCTGTAAGGGGATCTGACATAGTCATTACAACCAGCACTTCAAAAATGCCGATTTTGAACGGCGACTGGCTAGATGAGGGAACCCATGTGAACGCGATCGGCTCTCATACGCCGGATACCCGAGAACTCGACGCCGCATCCATAAAACGAGCGAAATTGGTCGTTGATTCTAGGGAAGCCGCATTGAAAGAAGCTGGAGACATAATGATCCCACTTTCACAGGGCCTTATCACCCCTGATCAAATCCATGCTGAACTCGGGGAAATTGTAACGAACAAGAAAGTGGGCAGAATAAGTGATAATGAAATAACTATTTTCAAATCCTTAGGGCTCGCAATCCAGGACGTCTCAACAGCTAACAAGGTATACGAGCTTGCGTTGAAACGTGGCGTGGGAACACGAATGGCAATCTAAATGGCTGAACATCCCACGGTTACCGCAATGGCTTATTTCTCTAGGGCACCTAGATATGATGCAGGAAAATCGAAACCTTGCCCAAGCTAACTTTCATCGACTGTCAAACTGCAGGCATATCGGGAGACATGCTGTTAGCCGCTTTGATCGATGCCGGGGCACATATCGGCAGAATCCAAGAAATCCTAGAACTAATCCCGAAACACTATCCCAGATGCAAGTCACTTGATCTTACGACTAAAGAGGTCAAGAAACATGGGTTTCGATCTTGCTCAGTGGATTTCACAATCTCCGAGAAGGATGAAGAAACCCCAGCCCAAGAACTCATTCAAGCAACTGATGAAATAGCAGATGCATCAAACCTGAGCGAAAGAGCGAAGTCTTTCGCGCGGACTACGATCCGAACCCTAACGGAAGCTGAGAGTAAACTGCATGGTGTTCAAATTTCGGAGGTACATCTCCATGAGGCTGGTTCGACAGACACTTTGGCGGACATTTTCGGGGTAGCAACTGCCTGCGACTCCCTAGGAGTTTTTGATGGCGAAATATGTTCAACTGTGGTGGCTGTTGGAGGCGGCCCCATTGCTTTTTCACATGGAACCGTCGCAAGCCCGGCGCCTGCCGTTCTGGAGATAGCTACCCGAGGTGGAATCCCAATAATCGGCGGCCCTGAAACTGGGGAACTTGCAACTCCCACGGGTGTTTCTATGCTTTCCGCCTTGACAAAGAAATTTCTCGAATTGTATCCGCCAATGGTCCCCGATAACGTGGGGTATGGTGCTGGCAAGAATGAGCTGGCAAAGACGCCAAATTTACTCAGGGTCGTTATTGGACACGATGTGTCGGGAGGGTTCGGGTCTGAAACGGTTCTAATTCTTGAGACGAACCTTGACGACGTACCGGGTGAGACAGTGGGTCACGCCTTACAACGGATTCTTGAGTCCGGTGCAATGGATGCCTGGATTACCCCAGCACTGTTCAAGAAGACACGTCCAGGTCAAGTTCTACATGCGATTTGCGAGCCACGTGATGGCCAAAAGATCGCCGAGATTATGATTCAAGAAACGGGAACGCTTGGCGTTAGGTTTCAACAATGGAATCGCATCACTTTGCAAAGAGAAATTACAAAACTCAAACTACACCTGGCGGGCAAAATCTTTGACGTGAGAATGAAAGTCGCTAAGGACGGGTTCGGCAAAGTTGTGAGAGTCAAACCGGAATTCGAAGATATCCGTGCGATAGCTCAGGTGCTATCCATGCCCGCCCGAGAGGTAATAGATATGGTGATGCGAGAAGCGATGCAATCGGAAGCACGTAGAAAAGGTGGCGTTTAGGTTCGGCGCTTGAAGTATTCAACTAACTCAAGCGCTGGCATGATGCTTCCTACCAGCAAAGCTGTTAGAACAATTGCCGCACTCGCAGCCATCATCAGAACAGGTAATGTGAATAACTCTGAAACAGCAAAGCCTGCGAATAGTGTTACGAAAGCTACGGCAATCCATTTCGCAACTCTGCGTTTTGTCTTGGCGCTGACTCTTTTTCTCTCAAGCCAAAGTACCGCCGAGAGTGGGAGGGCAAGGTATGCGACCCCGATGAGGGAACTGGCGAGTAGTCCAGCGACTAGGGCGGCTGCTTCTGGTTCAAACCCGAGCAAGGCGTAGGTGGAGGATGCGAGATGTAGGATGCCCATCAAGGGGTATAGAGATTGCTTGATCATAAACCGAGTTGTAGAATGCGTGTACTCATACTGTGCGACTGCGGGACTGAAGGAGTAATACCACGCATTGAAAACCTGCATGAAGTTTGAGCCAGCAAACGTTTGCATTATTTGCTGGTCGCGGAAGTCCCGTAGAAACTGAACTTCAGGCGCAAGCTCGGAGCCAAACGTGGCCGTTGCGATAATGCAGGGTGATACGCGAACGCCGATGACTATTTGATGCGTTTTAGATGGGTTGGAGCTTGTTCCAGTAATTGTTAACTGATAGGTTCCGGATGTATCTTTGAACGCAATAATCTCCATGGTCGTTGATCCAGCCTCTCCCGGGATGAGTTGCACGTTTGCGGGCGAAAAACTAGCGCCTAAACCAATTTCTAATGGTGAGAAGGAAGCGTCGAGGTTCACGATGCCGTTGAAGGCTCCGATAGAGGTTACAGTGATCGGGATATCGTCTCGAGATCCTTGCACCAATATGACCTGGCTGACAGGCGAGGATATGTTGAAGTCTCTGAACAATGCAGTAATTACCAAAACCGGGCTCTCGGCCGGATGTTGGGGCGATCCACCGCTGGACATTCCTGTAATCGTTATTGGGTATGAGCCAGCTGGCGTATCGGCGCCAGTCTGGATGTCAAGTTGAGAAGTAAAAGTTGGTAGCCCGCTAGGGTTGGAGAACGAAGCAGTCGCAAGAGGCGGGAGGCCAGCGTAGTTTAGGCTTACAGACTGGGAAGTTCCACTCGTGAGGGTAACCACCAAGCCGAAAGACGCTGCTCCTCCTTGCGGAATTGTCACAGTGCTGGTACTGGTCACATTGATGCTGTAGCCAAATGCTGGTGGGGGTGGCGGTGGAGCGATTTGCACTGTTAGAGTGATTGGAATAGTCTGGTTCTGGCCTCCGCTGCTAGCATGAACATTCATCGTGTAATTCCCCGTTAGCGTCGCATCCGTTGTGGCAATAGTAAGAGTCGACGCAAATGGCGGGTCTTGAGTCTGTGGGTTGAACAAGGCAGTTACGTTTTGAGGAGCATTCACAAGCGAAAGTTGTACGGGCAGCGGGCCGCCGCTGGTCAACGCCACTTTCACATCATAGGTTGCTGTTTGTCCCTTGTTGACGATCCGCGAGGTTGGAGAGACAGAAACTTGGAAGGCATAAGGAGTGCTGAGTCGCCCTATCCTATTTACAGTAGCATTGCTTTCTGTAAACCAGAGATTATTAGCTGAGTCTAAAGCCATTTGGTCCGGTCTAGGTTCGGCTTGGGTGTTGGTTATGTTATACTCAGTAAAACCATTCACAGGACCCTGAAGTATTCCTACGTTTGAGGTTTCGAGAGGAGCTACAGTTTGCGAACTCGCCGGTGCATTAGCCGTAACTGTCGATGACAAGATGTTCGAAGTCATTGTTGCGGGAGAGGGACAGGAGGGTACTCCTACGGGTGGTGGGATTGTGCAGTAATCCGCAGTTAGGGATATGGGAGTGAAAACATTTGTTGTGTTCAAGCTCGCAATTTTCCCCGCGTTGATTTCTGCGAACCATATCGCACTTCGGGAAGAATCAAATGTTACGCCTGTCGGCCCTGAACCAACGGTTGGGATAACGGAGTCCATGTAGCTTGATAATGCTCCACCGGTGTCATTCCAGAGAATCGAGATCCGGTCGGCGTTAGCATCTGAGAAAATTATTGAGGGAATTGAGGTTACCGTACCGTGCGTTATGTCCGTCGGATGGAATGAAGTGCCTAGGGTGTTAAGGTTCCAGAGAGTCAGCCGATTACTGTTTGCCTCTAACCGGCCAATCATGTTACCTGTGGTTTCAGTGAACCATACGAATCGGTTGGTATATCCAACGTTCAAAGGCGTGATCACTTGAACGTAAATGCCCCAGGGTGTTAGGAGTGGCGAGCCTGGAGTTGTGGTTGCTCCTGGTAAGGTCCATTCTGTTAGGTTGTTATTGCTAGTATGGATTCTACCTATTGCGTCTCTTCCGGACTCTGTGAACCAGATATCATTGTTTTCGTCGACGTATATTCCAACAGGGTTAGCCCCAGGCGCGAGGTGCCATTCGGTGAAGGTGTTGTTGGCTACGTTGAAACGAGCGATAGCATTCGCCGCATATTCCGTGAAGAAAACCTGAGTATAATTAACTCCTGAGATGCTGACCTCTTTGACGAACAGGTTCCGTGGCTGACTTTGCGTTGAAGGCGTGCTCCATTCAGTGAAATTTTTATTGGTGGGGTCGAAACTAGCGAGTTTACTAGTCGCGTTCTCAGTTATCCAGACTTTCCCGGCGTTGTCTATTCCGATTCCAACTGGACCGCCAGACGTTGAGGGCACAGCCCACTCAGTAAGGCTGAATTGGGGTATGGGAGTGATTGCTGCAACGTGAAGGTCAGGCGAAAAGTTTCCCGTGTTGGCAAAAACGTTCGTAGTGTAACTAGTTCCGGAGAACAGAACTACGACCATCAATGCGATGGCGGGGATGATTTTTCTCCTTGAATTCCCCGTTGGCCTCTTTAAGGACATCCAGGGCACTCTCTGGGCATGTTTAGGTGCGAATAAAGGTGTTTTTGCCATCTATGGAGATTCCAAGTAGATATGAAGCAAACAATAGCCTCTATGGAATGGAAAGCAAGCAACCCTAAATCAAGTTTGACGAAAGCCAGGGCGTCATAGAATAGCCAGAAACTCTGCTAAGCGGGACGTTTCTTCTCCTTCTTTTCATCCTTGTTTTCCAAAACTCGGCCGCATTTGGCGCAGAATTTTGCTTCGACCAAGTTCTTGTGCTTACACACAGGGCAAATGACTGACGGCGCAACCACTAACGCAGACTTGGCTTTCACGAAGACAACATCGCCTATCTTTTCTATGTCGTCGAAGGAAAGAAACGATTCTTCCTCCTCCCCTAACTCAATAACCAACGCTAACCTGCCATCAGATGACCATGCGAAATCTTTCGTAACACCCAATTTCTTAGCTTCGCTATCGACTACTTCTTTGCCTATGACTTCTTCCCGCCTTCGCCATTGCACCAAAGCTAAAGCCTCATCCGCGTTTTGTTAGTGGACTGCTTGAGTATTTAGCATTGTGCAGCTCAATGCGCACATAGTACCATCTCAAGCTGGATGGGCTGGACTTTGAAGGAACAAGATGGGATACTTTTACCCTTGAGCGTGGCAGAAAAAGGACTCCGACTATTGCGAGAGCTTGAGCTCCTTGATAACACACGCCAATTTCTTCGGACAGATAGGGCCATCCACGTGCCCCTTCTCCGTGAGTTGACAGAAAACGAAGATCGACTAATGAAAGTGCAAGTTGGTGACTTTAGAAGGCAACGCGGCTTTTTCGGAGAAATCCAGAGGAAACCAAGAAGGCTTGACGAATATCTTCGAGGTAAAATTCCGGATGAATTGATATCAAGATTGCCTCGGTCTTTCGACTCGATTGGCGATATTGCCGTCATCGAGTTACCCGAAAGTATGGAAAAGTTCTCAGCAGTTATTGGACGAGGAATCATAGTAACAAACCCCCACATTCGACTCACGTTAAGAATATCTAGCCAAGTTGAGGGCCCATTCAGGACTCGAAAGTTCGAAGTCATGGCAGGGGTTGGCGGGACTGAAACATTCTATCGTGAGTTTTCATGCCGGTACCATCTCGACGTCTCAATGGTCTACTTTAGCCCAAGGCTTTCCCGTGAGCGAATGCGAATCGCTCAACAGGTTATGCCTGATGAGCTTGTTGTCGACATGTTTGCTGGCGTGGGCCCATACTCCATACTGATCGCGAAACTCCAACCAAAGTCCACTGTCTATTCTGTGGACATCAATCCAGCCGCTGTAAAGTATCTTAGGGAGAACGCCTTGGCGAACGGCGTTGCCGACCGGCTAATTCCAATGCACGACGACGTGAAGGAACTAGCCGGAAGAGACTTACGCGGACTGGCTAACCGCGTCATTATGAATCTTCCTTCTGAAGCTGTGAATTACCTTCCTGCTGCTTCTCAGATCCTCAAGGACGAGGGCGGTATGGTTCACTTCTACGCGTTCGCACAGCGAAAAGAAAGCATCGATTCGGTCCTTAGCTCATTCCGATTGACTATGGAAGGACAGAATAGGCGGATAAAATCGGTGCCTTTCTGTAAGGTGATAAAAGAAGTTGCACCAAACCGAGTTCAGGTGGCAATCGACGCGCTCTTGGGCGCTAGAGCTCCACGATGATTCGTACCAACAATCTTGTATCCGAATGAGTCAGAGCATCGATAAGTTCCCGGTCAAGGTCGTTTGCAGCTTTATCAGCTCTAAGCATAATGGTGCGACTCGAAACATAAGATGACTTTCTACCAACTGACTCGGTTTGATGGGTGAATGAAAGTTTGGGGCTACCGCTTCCTTCGATGGAGTCAGTGATTCCGGCAGCTTCAAGTTCGACTCGTATTGTGGATTCATCGTGTTTACACAGCTCCTGGAAATTATATGATAAGTCGAGTGGGCCCTTGTTAGCGTTGACACCGATAATACAATCCCCGCGTCGTGTTAGCTCCGTGTGTTTGGTGATTTCGAACGTAGTTCGGTGCGTAGCCACTACGTTTGGATGACCTTGCGCAGAAAGTACCTCAACACTTCTCAAAGGGGCCAAAGAACGAATGGAATCAATCCTTTGAATCTTTATTGGCTCGATCCGGTGGTTACGACCCGAAAGAATTGACGGACTTCGCCGAGTTAAGGCGCCAAGCTGTTGACGACCTCATGCATGAGGGGATTCTCCGGAACCGGGAAATAATTAGGGCAATGAGCAAGGTTCCACGCGAGGAATTCCTACCCCATGAGGTTAGGTCATATGCCTACACAGATTCTCCTATCCCCATTGGATACGGCCAAACGACAAGCGCCCTCCACATGACCGCCCTATTTTGCGAATTTGGCGAAATGAGATTAGGCCAGCGTGTCTTGGAGGTTGGGGGCGGCTGCGGCTACATGAGCTGCGTTTACGCCGAAGTGGTCGCACCTTCAGAACAACCGAAGGAGACATGGGGTCATGTGTGGTCGGCGGAGATCGTGCCACAGTTGGCAGAGTTTGGGAAGAGAAATGTTGAACGGCTTGGATACGCTACTCGAGTGACCTTCATAGAAACAGATGCCTCGGGAGGTTTGAAAGGCCAAGCACCGTTCGACCTAATCATAGTAACTAGTGCAGCCCCTGAGATCCCGTCCGAACTCACAGATCAAGTTAAACCCGGGGGCACTCTTCTCATCCCCGTGGGCGGGCCTCAGTTGTACCAAGAACTAATGAGGATAAGGAAAAACAAGAACGGCGGCCTTTCTCGTGAAAGCATGGGAGGAGTTGCCTTCGTGCCTATGAGGGGAAGGCGAGGCTGGAATAGGTAGATAGATCCGCATTTCGCCGACATGAACACTTGACTAACCGAAGTAAGAATCGAGTGTCGTTTTCGGAGAGGGAAGCGTAGCAACTGTGATCATTCTTGACACAGCTTTTCGCACCCGGTCCTCGGAAAAATCACATTCACCGCATAGGAATGATACTACCTTCTCTTCATCAGGTCTCGACCATTTTAGCAAGTAGTCAGGGGTTACGTCCGGTTGTAGGAATATCTTTCGTATGCTTTCGGGAGTAGGGTAGATCTTTACTTCAGGGTTGTTAGCCATCACTTTTTCGAGATTACCGTGCTCGCGGATCAGTTTCACGGCGGTCTTAGGACCGATACCCTTGACACCATCTGGATCGAAATCAGTTCCAATCAGTATGCCCACGTCGACAAGTTGCTCTCTTGTTAGAGCGAGTTCCTCGAGTACTTTTGCCAATTCAATTATTTTGGGTTCGACCTCAACGTAGGCATCCCTGCGTGGCAGTTTTCTGCGTCCCGTGATAGCAAGGTTCTTCACCATTCTTGGCGCCCCAAAGAGTAGTGAGTCGTGGTCCTGAGATGCAACCGCCCAGACATCTCCACGGGACGCTATGAATGATGCTTGGGCTTCTCCCTCTGAGGGGGCCTGAATCCAAGCAACGCCTAGGGCGTCGAGAAGTTTCTTGGCGTCGTCGACCATATCATCTTTCAGCCGTGAGGTTGCTTGGGCGTATGTTCTCGCCTTTTCCATCCTTCCTTCTTTCAGTGCCCGTTCGTAGCGCACCACCGCTTCCTCTTTCACCTGCCGTCGCCGACGGATTTCCTCTTCCTTCAGTTCCGGCGGTTTCCCATCAAACACGAAGACAAGCTTGATGCCTTTCTCGGCAAGGTTTGCAGTCCTATACAATAAACCACTGAGATGGCTTGTAATTCTCCCATGACGGTCCTTAAGTGGCGTTCCGTCTGGCTGTCGAATTATAGCCAGGAACTGGAATAGCGCGTTGTATGCGTCCACCGCTAATGTCTTATTCGATAAACTGTCGAGAGAAGTTGCCTGCTCTGGTATGATGTCCGCTAGGTCAACACCCAAGGCTTATCCCTACCTCCCCCAGCATTTAGTTGTACTTGCTCCCTACAAGATTTGTGTGGAGAGTCGCTAGGGGTAATTGAGGTTAAGAATTGCATCTAGCAGTCGTGGCCGTCCCTGACCTTGACGACAATTTCGCGAAGCTCTCCTCTAATGTAGACTTTGACAATGGCCCATTTACCATGAACGAAGTGCTGCTCTAACAGTTCTAACCTACGGACTTCTGATTCAAGTCGCATTGGGCCGTTTGCGCCTTGCATAAAGACGCCTGCCGAAGCTAGATTAGCCGTTTAGACTTCCACAAGGCAACCTGGGAATTTGTCTCCGAAGGTAGGTGCACTATTGTGGTTGGCTTTCACGTGTCTGCGAAAGCTTCATGAATCGAGTTTGCAGGCTCTTCCCTCACTGATTCTGGTTCCGTTTCAGTTTCAGTTTCTGCTTCACGGCCAGCTATTGCGTAGGACTCTGACAGAGCCTGGGAAGCGAATAGGTTGACCAGTGTGTTTGGGCTCGCCTCACCGCTCAGTCGGCCGACCCTGCCTTTCAGGTGCCGCCACTTCAATTGGGTTCGGCCGCTCTTGGAGTTGTAAATTATTCCCAATACATTTGACACCCTAGTGAACCTGATCTCGCGTATTTGTTGAAGAGTCTCCTTATCTTCGGCCTCAACATACATGGTCCCTTTTTCCGAGGATCTTTCGGGGTATATGGTCTCGTCTTCGTCCATGTCTAGTGGAATGTAGGATTGGCAGGTGCTCATGATCATGAAACGGCGGAAACGATCGAGATCGCAAACTGAATCTATTTTGACCAACGTTGTGTCCCTAGCGTAAGCTGGAATAGGCTACTGGAAGTGTTACCAAGCTGCTGTTTGAATTTGTCGGTTCTTCCAATCGTTGACGTCAAACCCGGCCTTGACCCAATACGTTGCGTGAAGTTAGCAATCAATTTATAACCTTCAGAGCTGTGCGTGTGGGAACCCGAAGTGCGATTAGATGAGCGCTACTGCCACGATGTCCAGCGAAAAAGGTATTCGCATGCCCACGTGTACGTGGTGCGCGCGAACCATCCTCCCAGGCGAAGGGGCTGTAAAGTTTCCATGTCCCAGTTGCGGCGAAGTGACCATCTGGCGGTGTGAGAAATGCCGAATGTTCGGCCGACCTTACCGTTGCGTTAAATGCGGCTTCACCGGCCCATGAGAATTTTTGCTAGTTGAGAGCTCATGGCTAAGGTACTTGCATCAATCAAGATCTTTCCATCGGATGCAAATATTGACCTAGGCGGCTTGAAGGCCAAGATTCAAGCGTCTCTACCGGCTGGTTCTACCGTTCAGAGATTCGAGGAAGAGCCTATCGCTTTTGGCTTAGTCGCATTGATTGCGCATGTTCTACTTCCGGAGGACGTTGAGGGGAAAATGGATGAGGTCGAAGAAGCTATACGTTCGGTGGAATTGGTGAGCGAGATACAGGTCCAACGCGTCGTTCGCTACTGAAACTGTTACTGTAAGTAACGTTTATATCCGCAGATTGTTACCATACGTAACAAAATCTTGGTGGATCCCAACATGAATGAATCTGCACGCCAGACCATCTTGCCGACTAATGTGATGGTAGAGGATGGATATTACACAAGGGATTTTAGTATCAAGAATCAAGGTCTGACCAGCACGACTCGCACTGGAATCCTATTGAAGGTGTCAAACTATGAGCAGTAAAGAATCTTCGTTGAGAGTTGCCGATGCCAGACAACGTGATGTTGGTCATGGCAAGGTCCGAATAGACAACGATACGATGCAGAAACTTGGCATTACAGCCGGTGACTTCGTCGAGATACATGGTAAGAAGATGACCGTCGCCGTAGCATGGCCAGCCTACGCCGAAGACCAAGGCCAGGAAATCATTAGAATGGACGGTTTGATTCGAAGAAACGCCGGTGTAGCCCTCAATGAATACGTTAGCGTTAGAAAGGCGGACGTGAAAGACGCTCAAGCCATAATCTTCGCGCCGACCGATGTCAGACTGAGCGTGGATGAAGAGTTCGTCAGCTTCGTAAAACGCCGATTCATGGATATGCCCTTTATCGAAGGCGACATGACGCTACTGTCAATATTCGGTAGCGCCGTCCCACTAATTGTTACTAGGACAAGGCCGCATGGCGCCGTAAAGATTACTGAAACAGCTCACGTGCAAGTACTTAGCGAACCGACACCCGAGAAGAAAGGGATTCCAATCGTCACCTATGAAGACATAGGCGGTCTACACGAGGAGATTCAACGCATCCGTGAAATGGTAGAACTTCCGCTGAGGCACCCTGAGCTCTTCCAACGGTTAGGCATCGAGCCACCTCGTGGGGTTTTCCTATACGGCCCTCCGGGATGCGGTAAAACCTTGCTAGCCAAGGCCGTCGCTAACGAATCCGACGCCAATTTTTATGTAATCTCCGGACCGGAGATTATGTCGAAGTTCTACGGCGAATCAGAAGCGAGGTTGCGGGAAATCTTCCAGAAAGCCCAAGAAACGTCGCCAAGCATCATTTTCATAGATGAAATGGATGCCATAGCACCCAAGCGCGAAGAAGTCACTGGAGAAGTTGAACGTCGAGTCGTCGCACAACTGCTCTCACTAATGGACGGTATGGGTTCTCGAGGGAACATCATTGTTATTGGAGCCACAAACCGACCTAACGCAATAGATCCAGCTCTCCGCAGGCCGGGAAGATTCGACCGTGAAATAGAAATTGGCGTCCCTGATAAAGCAGGACGCTATGAGGTTCTACAGATTCACACACGTAATATGCCGTTAGCAGAAGATGTAGACTTGAAGCGGCTGTCTGATGTCACCCACGGGTACACGGGAGCCGACATGGCTTCCCTCTGTCGGGAAGCAGCAATGAAAGCGCTGAGGCGATACATACCTGAGTTCAACCTTGAGGAGGAACGGATACCGCCTGAAATCTTGGAGAAAATGACAGTCAAGATGGACGACTTCCTCTCGGCGTACAGGGAGATAACACCGACCGCTATGCGTGAGGTGTACGTAGAAGTCCCGCAGGTTCACTGGAATGAAGTCGGCGGCTTGGATCAGGTTAAGCAGGAACTGATGGAGTCAGTCGAGTGGCCTCTCAAGAAGCCAGAAGTGTTCAAGAAAATGGGCATCAAACCTCCGCGTGGAATCTTACTTTACGGGCCCCCCGGATGCGGAAAGACACTCTTGGCAAGGGCAGTGGCTACGGAAAGCGAAGCGAACTTCATCTCCATAAAGGGTCCCGAAATATTCTCGAAATGGGTAGGCGAATCGGAGAAAGCAATTCGCGAGGTCTTTAGGAAAGGCCGGACCGCAGCACCCGCTATAATCTTCTTCGACGAACTCGACGCAATAGTGCCAAGACGCGGCTTAGGTTACGCTGACTCGGGTGCTAGTGAACGCGTCATCAGCCAACTGCTGACTGAAATCGACGGCATCGAAACCCTCCAAAACGTGCTAGTGATAGCTGCGACGAACCGGCCGGACATGCTAGACCCAGCTGTCATGAGACCGGGCAGGTTCGACCGATTAATCTACGTGCCCTCGCCAGACTTCGACTCTCTGAAGGAAATCTTCAAAATTCATACAACTGGAATGCCGTTGTCTAGAGACGTGGTGCTTGACGAGTTGGCCAGGAAAGCCCAAGGATATTCCGGCGCGGACATTGAAGGTATCTGCCGGGAGGCCGCCATGAACGCATTGAGGGAGGACATTGAGTGCACGGAGGTTTCAAGGCGCGACTTTGATGTTGCGATGGAGAGGGTCGGCCCAAGCATAACCGCGGAAGACGACGCGTGGTACCAGAAGTTCTCGAAGCGACTTAGAAGAGAGCGAGCATCAGCCCCCACACCAGTCGCGTAAAGCAAGGAAACTGACAGTGCAAAATCCTTGGAAAAAGTTTGGGGCCCCCGCCCTCTACAACTCCTAGTACTAGACGTCATAACACGAAAAGGCGCATTGACGGACGACGAATTGCTTCGAGAGATCCGGAACGGCAAAGAGGACCTCAGCTTTCGCGAGCTGAATCGAATCCTCTTGAAACTGGAAGTTACCGGAATGGTAAGGGTTTCTCGGCAAACGAAGGGCAAACGGCGAGTAGAATTAGCGGAACCACAGTCACAAGCCTAACTGCTTCCATCAAGTTCATCTCTTTGCCCCTCCTGAACCGTGCAGTGGCACGGCATCGCTGTGAAAAAGAAACTTGCACGCATACTCAGCTGATATAGCGATCGTTGGATGTGGGGTAAGCGGAGCAAGTGCAGCCATCGCCGCCGCGAAGCGCGGCCTCTTCGTATCAATCTTCGAAGAACACGAACAGGTTGGAGAACCTTCTCACTGCTCTGGCCACGTGGGCATTCTCGCCTTCAAACAATTCGCCCCTGACATGCCAACAAAGATCATAGAGAATGAGATCAAAGGCGCAGTCCTCCACCCACCACACGGAAGGTCCCTAACACTCTATAGGTCGAAACCGGTCACATGGGTTCTGAACCGGGCTGAATTTGATAAGCATCTAGCTTCTCTAGCAATTGAAAGCGGGGCGTCCCTTCGGCTTGGTTCCCGTGTCGAGAGTTTCGAACGTTCTGGAGGAGGAGTTAGGCTCAAGACTGGTGGCCGAAATGCACGAGACTTCTCTTGCAAGATGCTAATTGACGCCAGCGGTTGTGGGGCATCTATTTCGAAATACGTTGGCCTCGCGAAGCCCGGGAGAGGAATGCTTGTGAATTCAGCCCAGTTTACTGTGGAGAACCTGACTGACGTAGATGAAGACTTTGTTGAGGTTTATTTCGGGCAAGGCTTTGCGCCTGGTTTCTTTGGTTGGATTATACCCCGCCGCAATGGATCGGCCAAGGTTGGGATAGCAGCCGGCGGGCGTGCTAACGTTCGGGAATGCTTCAACCGCTTCATTCACAGGCACCGTGTCGTATCAGTGAAGCTCAAACACGCGAAACCTACAACTGCCCCTATGTACCACCCCATCCCCGTAGGCGGCGCGGGAAGCCGCACGTACGCTGACAACATACTAACTGTGGGAGACGCGGCATCGCAGGTTAAGCCAACGACGGGGGGTGGCATCGTGTTTGGCCTAGCCTGCGGACGGATTGCTGGTGAAACCTCTGCAGGAGCCGTAGAAGAAGGAGACGTGTCTGCGTCTAACCTTAGAACCTATGAGAACACGTGGCGGCGATTAATAGGGCTGGACCTAACCGCCATGTCGTGGCTCCGTAGGCTGCTCTACAGATTACCCGATCAGCAGTTAAACCGCATCTTTAGAATTTCAGCGGAGTTGAGGGCGGATGACATTCTCAACAGAACGGCGGACATTGACTTCCAAGGCAGAACTTTACTTTCTTTGGCTCGGGACCCGCGCCTCTTCATAACCCTCGTTTCAGCATCCGTCCTTTCAGTTCCCTCACTAATTGGGAAGGGGTCTACCAAAGGAAGCCATAGCGCCTAATCTCCTCAATGCGCATTCGATGTCAATGTTGTGCTTCGATTCCATAGAAAAGGTTCAACACCTATTCTCAGCGAAAATAACGATGCTTCTTTAGCCCGTAACTTTCTGGTTAGGATTTGGCCAATTCTTTGAGGGCTTCTGTAAAGGCTGGGATTATCTGGTACAGGTCGGCCACGATGCCGTAGTCGCTGAACTCGAAAATCGGAGCCTTCGGATCATTGTTCACGGCAACTATGATTCTGCTGTTTCTTATTCCTGTCAAGTGCTGTATTTGCCCTGAAATTCCGAAGGCAAAGTATAGTTTCGGACTAACTTTCTGGCCGGAAAGGCCTATGTATTGCCCCTCGGGGAGCCACCCTAAATCTTCAGCAATTGGCCGGGAACAACCAACGACACCACCGACTGTTTGAGCGAACTGCTCGATTAACGCCATGTCCTCTTTCTTGCGTACTCCGCGCCCAAACGATACAATCACGGAAGCATCAACAAGCTTCACATCTCTTGCGGGTTTCGGCTTAGTCTCGATGAGTTTTGTGCTTGGAGCTTTGATCTTTGGTTCAACCTTGATAACTTCCCCTTTGCGCGAAGCATCAGGAGCTATCGGGGAGAATAAGCCCTTTGGAATTGTTGCAATTTGTGGTTTCGACCTTGATATTTGCGTCTCCACTAAATTGCCACCCAGAGTAACTCTGTCCATGAGTACATAGTTCTTCTCGGCGTCTGGTTCTAATCTAGTTGCTTCGGTTACGCAACCAGTCTTCAACCGCTCAGCTAGTCGGGGTGCCAACTCTAGTCCGCTTCGAGTTGCGCCTATGAGTAGAATGTCAGGTTTGCGTTCGGTGACGAGCGCGGCAAGGGCATCGGTATATGTGTCAACATGAAAGGTCTTCAACGCGGGGTCTGGAATTGAGAGGACCTTGTCAGCGCCATTCTGAATGAACCTTTGGGCGTCTTCGCCGACTGCTGTCGACACAACGGTTACGTCGGTTCCGAGTTGGTCTGCGAGGCTTCTTCCTTTTCCTAAGAGTTCGAGTGTTAACTGCGATAACTCTGAGAACACCCAAACGCCTTTGTCTTCTTGCGCCATGCTTAGTTCGCCTTTAGGACTCCTTCTTGGAGTAGAGCCTTGACAAGTTTCGGCCCAATTTCTTTCGCTTCTCCTTGAAGCATGATGCGCTTTCTTTCTCCCACGGAAACAGTGCTCCGTAAGACTTCGACAAGTGAGCCGTTGAAGCCTAGCTCGTCCGCGCCAAGGCTGAGGTCTTCGGCAGACCAAATGTTTGTGGGCCTCTTGGAGGCGGCCATTATCGCCATCAGCGTGGGAAGCCGCGGTTCATTAATCTCCCTCACAACACTGATCAAGCATGGGAGTGTGCCCTCTACAATTTGACGTTCGTTCTCTAGATCTCTTTCGACAACAACTTTCCCTGTTTCGAGGGCGATTTTTGCGGCATAGGTAATTTGGGGAAGGTTGCACATCTCCGCAAGTCTTGCTCCGATTTGGAACGCGAAGAGATCCTCTGAGTATGCTCCACAGAGGATTAAGTCGTAATCAAGTATCTTAGTGACTGCAGCGGCCAAGACGTTGGCGGTTGCATGGGCGTCGGATCCTTCAAAGAGCGGGTCGGTTAGAAGACAGGCTTCGTCGGCGCCCATCGCCAAGGCTTCCCTTAGTGCCTCTTTCGCTTCGGGCGGACCGAGGCTTACTACGGTAATTTTTCCGCCGTGTTTCTCTTTAATCCTGACTGCTTCCTCAATGGCGTTCTTGTCGGTTTCACTAATGACCCGAGGAACACCTTGAGTAATCATGGTCTTGGTGTTCTTGTCAACCTTCAGCTCTGCAGTTTGAAGAACCTGTTTTACGAGTACGATGATGTTTACCATCGCCAATCACTGGATAACCTGGCTTCCCTCAATTTCCTATCGGATTAAAAGGTTAGGAAGAATCGATTTGGCCTGCAACAAGTTCGGCGATATCCCGAACCGCTACCGACCCCTTTGTCCCTAGGGCAACCGACGCGTCTTCGAGCATCGAGGTGCAGAAGGGGCAGGCAGTTACTAATGTGCCAACGTTAGTTTGTTGTGCTTCCTCGAAACGTATCACGCCTATTTTCTTCTTTTGCTCTACTTTATACCAGAAGTTCGCTCCTCCCGCGCCACAGCAGAAACTGGCCTCGCGGGACCTAGGCATCTCCCTAATCCCTTCTGGGCTGAGAGAGGTTAGGATTTCTCTAGGTGAATCATAGACGCCATTGTACCTCCCCAAGTAGCATGGGTCATGAAACGTAACGTTCCCCTGCAACCCTTTCTTGAGCTTCAACTTTCCAACAGCGATGAGTTGAGCGATGAGCTGTGAGTGGTGCATAACTTGTAAGTCAGCGCCGAATTGTGGATATTCGTTCCTGAAGGTGTTGAAACAATGTGGGCATTGGGTGAGAATTGTTTTGACGTTGTATTTCTTGAATAAGTCGACTAGCTCTATGGCTGCTTGTTGAAAACGCCCTTCCTCCCCTAGCCTCCGAGCAACCTCGCAGTTACATTTCTCTTCGTTTCCAAGGACTACAAAGCGAATTCCTGCCGCTTTCAATATCTTGACGATAGCTCTGGATACGTTCTGATTTCTGGGATCATATGACCCTGAGCAGCCAACCCAATATAGGAGGTCAAATTCCGGTTGCTCCTTCACAGTCTTTACATCAAGGCCTTCCGCCCATTTCATGCGGTCCGATGGTGGCAAGCCGTAGGGGTTGGAAACGTTAGTCAGGTTCGTGAGTAAGTCCCGTTTGCCACGGTCAAGTTTTCCTTCGCCGACTAAGTGCCGTCTCATGTCGACTATTGCGTCGATGTGATCGATGAGAACAGGGCACTCGCTAACGCACGCCCTGCAGGTTGTGCATGCCCAGAGTTCCTCGGGGTTCACGACATCGGAGACTGCTGTGGTTCCGCCATCAGTCGTAGTTTGTGTTAGCATCAGGCCTCTGAGCTTCAGTATGAGGTGCATTGGTGAGAGGAGTGTTCCAGCGGCGGTTGCGGGACAGGCGTTTGTACACCGGCCACATGACGTGCATGAGTCAAATGTTAGCCTCTGTTGCCACGAGAAGTCAGTGATAGCCGCGACTCCGACTTTGATGTCGAAGTTGCCTGAAGCCAAGAGCTGTTTCAGGTCAAACGGTGTGCCGAGTTGACCGTTCGGTCGCAAGTGCACGAAGAGGGCATTAAGAGGCGAAGTGATTAGGTGAAAGAGTTTCGTGTACGGAATGCTCGCAACGGCAGTGAACGCCAGAAGTGCGTGGAACCACCACAGCCCACGGTAGAAGGGTACGATTCCTTCGGTGTCGAGCCCATGGCTTATCAGCAATAAGGAAAGTTGGTATCCTACGAATGACCACTGCGCCCAAGTTGGCTTATCAACCGCAAGCCGTATGGCCTCTAACACATACCCTGTTGTCAGGATGACCAAGAGAACTGAAAAAATGTGGATGTCATCCCGGGACGTAGGGAGATTCGGTGGCCTAGAGACCGTTCTTCTGAAGATAGCGATTAGCAGGCCCGTTATGGCAACAAGGCCAAAAGCGTCCAAAAAGAGTTCAAAGAATAGGTAGAAGTTGCCGACCAAGATTTGGCTATGAAAGATGGTCTGCCAAAAGTCGGAATCAATGAACACTAAAGTCGTACCTATCAAAAGGACGATTATTCCAGAGTAAATGAGAAGGTGCATAATGCCAGGGTATTTCTTCTTCAAAACCTTTCGCTGCATGAACGCGTTTGCTATTGCCTTGAGGGCTCTTTCTTTTAGGTGGTCAAACCTTGGTGGAGAACTTCCCCTGAAGTAGATTCGCAAGCGCCTGTAGACTCCGTAGAGAAAAACTGCGGCGAACAATGTGAGAATTGAGTACATGAAAACAGGCGTCAAGGCGGGCATGAGGTCATAGTTCATGCGGTGGGGTAAATCCAACAGTGGCTCAAGCAACGGGATACCACCAGAATGCGACGGCTCTAATACTGTTAAAAGAAGTTTCGCGTTTATTGTATGTGCGGTCGTTGAATGCCTTTTACGTAAGTTCCTAGATAGGGCCGCTACGTGAATGGATAGGGAAATAACGAATGAAGAGCTTGAAAGTCGTTCAATACGGCCTGGGCCCTATTGGAATCGGGATAATTGAAGTTCTTCTTACTCGACCTTGGGTGCAACTCGTTGGGGCCATCGACATCGACAGGAACAAAGTTGGAAAAGATGTTGGAGAGCTATTTCAGCAACCGAGGAAAATTGGTATCACGATCAGCGATAAAGCGGAAGACGTCCTCAAACGGGCTTCGCCACAAATAGTGACCCATGCCACCTCTTCGTACATGAAGACAATTCATCCAGAGATCATTCAGCTCATAGAACACGGGGCAAGTGTTGTATCGACTGCAGAGGAGTTATCGTATCCGTTTGTCAAGTACCCTGAAATGGCAAAGGAAATTGATGAGCGTGCGGCAGATCGGAAAACTGTGGTCCTTGGGACCGGCATTAACCCGGGCTTTCTATTGGACACTCTAGCCGTCGCGCTTAGTGGCGTCTGCCAAAAGTTGAATACTATTCGCGCCGAACGCGTCGTGGACGCTTCGAAGCGCCGACTCCCATTACAAAGGAAGATCGGAGCGGGATTGTCCCCCGCCGAGTTTGAGAAGAAGGTTGCCGAAGGGACGATCAAACACGTGGGTTTGCCGGAGTCTGTGGGCCTTATCGCTTTAGCCATGGGTTGGAAGGTAGGGGAAATCCAGGAGAGGATTAGCCCCGTAATCGCAGAAAAGGGGGCCAAGAGCGATTACATTACGGTCCCAGCAGGTTCCGTCGCTGGAGTTCGCCAAGTCGCAAAAGGTATTCTCGCAGGTCAAGAATTGGTGGTCCTCGACCTACGAATGTACCTAGGGGCTGAGAACCCGCATGACTCCGTACTGCTCGACGGCATCCCCCCAGTCGACATGGTCATACGCGGTGGGGTACAAGGAGACAGAGCGACACCTGCTATCATAGTCAACGCACTCCCGAAAGTCGCTAACCTGCAACCAGGGTTAAGGACAATGCTCGACTTACCTCCAATTCCACCCTGTCAGAGCCTCCCTGATCAGGATCGGTCAGTAATGCTGAAGACCTTCTAGCGGCTCCGCTTTCGGTTATTGCTCTTTACGAATTTCTCCACAGTGGTAGCTAAGTCTCTAATGTTTTTGTCGGAGTGCGCGTTACTGATCGCTCCATGGAGCATTTCGGGTATGATCATTAAGATCTCGTTATCGAGGAAATGGTTGAAGAGTTTTCTGGAGAGCTCGTGGTCACTATTAGCAAAACTCTTGGCATCTATTATTGGTGCCTTGTCAGTTAGGTGGATAGCAAAAAGCGAACCTACCCCAGTCGCACGCGCTGGAAAGGCGTGTTGCTCAAATAGTGTGTTGAGCGCGTCGCGGGTTTGCTTCCCAAGGCGATCAATGTGCTCGTAAACAGGTGAGTGTTGCAAAACGTTGATTGTTGCGAGGCCTGCGGCCAATGTGATTGCGTTGCCCGCGAAGGTGCCTCCATGGTAAGCATAATCAAGGCCGCTGTATTTCGTGTGATCCATCCTTTCCATTATATCGCTTCGGCCACAGACCGCACCGATCGGTAGCCCACCTCCGATGACTTTTCCCATTACAGTAACGTCTGGTGTTACGCCGAAGTACCCTTGAGCGCCAGCTAAGCCAAGTCGGAAACCGGTAATCACCTCATCAAAGATCAGTAAGGTTCCAGTATCATCGCAGTACTCCCTCAATCCTTTTAGAAAATCCTTTTCGGCAGGTATCATTCCACCCGCCCCTAGGACAGGCTCCAAGATTACGCAGGCCAATTTCTCCTTGTTAACACGCCTGAGGTAACCATCAAGGTCGTTGTATGGGACAAGAATAGTATCTTTCTGCGATGCCTGGCTAATACCTCCCGACAAAGGCTGGTCTAGAGGTGGCCGCATCGCTAAGTGTAAAGGATCATACGCCCCATGCCAACAACCTTCGAACTTAGCAATCTTCTCTCGTCGGGTGAATGTTCTAGCTAACCTAATCGCGAAGAAGTTTGCTTCGCTACCAGAACTCGTGTATCGAACTAGTTCGGCGCTCGGAACGTTTTTGGCTATAGTTTCTGAAAGGGTAACTTCCAACTCGTGCGCGAGTCCAAAATGCCACCCGTTTTCCGTTTGCGCCTCAATGGCTTGCATGACTACGGGATGTGCGTGCCCAAGAATCATTGCAAAGTGCGTACACCAGTAGTCCGTGAACGCGTTTCCGTCTAGGTCAATCAGTTTTGCACCGCGGGCCTCTCTGACGAAGAATGGGTAGGGCTCGAAGTATCTATATTTGTATGAAACACCGGCGGGCTCAACCTTCTTGGCACGTTCAAACATCGCTCGAGACTTTGGAGTTCGTTTGGCGTATACCGACTCTTTCAGAACGACATCAGACATGGTTCAGGCACATCGATGTGGATAAATCGAACTGAATTTCAGGCTTCCGATTGAGTTGTAACTTTGCTTAGAGCTTGTAATAAGCGGACGGCGAGCTCTTCGAAGGTTGGCAGATACAATAAAGAAATGTCAAAATGAAAAACAGGTGATGCCTAGACGTTGAGGTTAGATACGATGTATGGCTCAACCTATGTAAGATGTGCATATTGCGGCCAGACAATCCCACGCGTAACTCCATCCTGCCCATATTGCCAACATAAATTTCTCCTTAAAGGACTTGGGCTCTAACGGTAATCTTTCGCTTGAAGTCCCGATTTGACGCGCAGATACACAACAAAAGGGCGGCTTGGATCCTTTGAGCAATGGCTTCTTGGTGCACCCGAGCTATTACTTCTCTTTCGCCGTCAGGGTCACTTCTTTCAGCTCTTCTAGGTATGCGAGGGCATCCAGAGCGGCCTTACAGCCTTCCCCAGCCGCTGTCACAGCTTGACGGTACTTGAAATCGTGAACGTCTCCTGCGACGAAAACGCCGTCAACCGAAGTCCTCGTCCCCTCTCCAGTAATTATATAGCCCTTCTCATCCAGTCGCACCTGACCCTCGAAGATCTTGGTGTTGGGTTCAAACCCAATTGCTACGAAGACACCATCACAGGCCACGATTGATTGCTCATCCGTCTTGACGTTCTTGAGCCTTACACCTTCGACGCCCTGCTCCCCAAGAACATCGTCGATTACCGAATCCCAAACGAATTTGACCTTCTCGTTAGATAAGGCTCGTTTTTGCATAATCTTGCTGGCACGCATCTCACCGCGTCTATGGACAACAATGACTTCAGAAGCATATTTTGTTAGGAAGAGCGCTTCTTCGATCGCTGTGTCTCCACCGCCGACAACGACGACTCGCTTCCCCCGAAAGAAATAGCCATCACACGTGGCACAGCTTGAAACGCCGCGACCACGTAACCGCTCTTCAGAGAGTAAGCCCAGCCATTTGGCAGATGACCCGGTCGCTATTATGATGGCTTTTGATGTGTGAATCTTGCCGCCGACGGTAACCTTGAACGGTCTACGGGAGAAATCTACCGATTCAACATCATCCTCAAGCAATTGCACGTTGAAGCGTTCAGCCTGTCTCTTCATCTCTTGCATTAGCTCGGGCCCCTGTACTCCGTCATGGAACCCTGGGAAATTTTCCACGCCGCTGGTGAGCATGAGTTGTCCGCCTAACAGGCGGCCGGCAACAACAAGAGTCTTCACGAGTGCTCGGCCGGCATAGATTGCTGCTGTCAAACCCGCGGGGCCTGAACCGATAATGATTATGTCGTACTCTGCCATCTTGCTTCCGGGTATAATTTCGATTCATGAATTATAAGCCAGACCCTTGACCTACCAAACGCAATCTTGCTGTTCAGGTTACGTGTTTCGAATTCACCGTTCTCTAGCATATTCGCCCAGTTTCACTGTGCGCGCTGATGACCCAATGAATATGACAATAGTATTAGACAGCCTGTTGAAGAGCCTCTGCCTATTCTCGCGACACGGCGAGTAGACCCAACCAATTAAGCAATCAACTGGCAGGAGCAGGGACTTTCCCACGCTCTGTATCGCGGAAGCTTTCAGGCTCGGCCTTTTCCCTTGAAGATCTGCTAGTCGAATATTCAGCAAGAGCTGGCCAATTGACCTTCCGAAGTACCCTTCCGAAAAGGCCCAATACAGAAAGAAGGCCAAAACGGACAAAGGCGACCAGATGGAAATATCGAATCCTGGAAAACGTGGCAGAAGGGTTGCTGGGACCAGTTGTGTTTCTAGGTCTTCCAACCTGATGTATGCAAGCATCACATTAACGATAATGTAATCTATGAACCAGGCGATGAAACGCCTTCCCCAGTTTGCGAGTACAATCGGACTGGGTCTAGCCTTGGACATGCCGGTACCAGTTACTCGGATCCCTTATGGGCGTGCATAATTGCTGATTTTCTTTCTTACTTTCGGCGTGTCGGCGTGCGGCGATCTCCCATAACCATAGCCATCACGGCTTTTTGGGCATGCAACCTGTTCTCGGCTTGCTCGAAGTATAGTGAGTAACTCTCATTATCAATTACGTCATCAGTAACTTCTTGTCCCCGGTCCGCCGGGCCGCAATGCATGTACTTGCCTTTCTTTGTTAGATCCATCATCTCCTGGGTGCATATCCAGTCCTTGAACTGGTCTTGGTAAGTGGTCGCGCCGGTCTTGTCTAGTGAGTCGCGGTGCGGAGGAAAATAGTTCTTCGGCGACCAGGCCTTCGGGTACACTACATCAGCGCCGTTGAAGGCTTCCTTCATATCGTTAACTACATGGAACCCGCCGCCGTACCTGTCCGCATTCTTCTTCGCGGCATCAAGGACCACATCTTCTAGTTCGAAGCCTTGCGGGTGCGCGAGGACTACGTCCATTCCTAGTTGCGTTCCGATTAGAACCTCATTTTGCGGGACGGCTAGTGGCTTTAGTCCGCCAGAGTACGCATAAGAGACAACGAGTTTCTTTCCTTTCAGTTTAGGAATAGCATTTCTCATAGCCTGGGCATCGGCCAAAGCTTGGAATGGGTGATACATGTCATCCTCCATATTCAACACTGGAATGGTTGCGTACTTTGCAAATTCCCGAACAACCTTGTGGCCTCTGCCTATGATCCATTTCGCTGCATCGCCATAGATTCTGATTGCAATCGCGTCCCCGTACCTGCTCAATACACGTGAAACGTCAGAAATTGCTTCAGTTTGATAAGCGACCATGTCTTCGGGAAGCGCGGGTGTGTAAACGTCTTGTGGACTAAGAAAGTGGGCGTGACCGCCGAGTTGATACATTCCCGCCTCGAAAGAATTCCTTGTCCTGAGAGAGCGGTTATAGAACATCATGAAGAGGGTTTTTCCAGATAGATAGTGATGCTCCTTTCGGGAACGAAATAGTTTCCTCAATACGTCGGCTGCGTCTAGAGCTTCCTTAATTTGTTCCTGCGAGAAATCATCTGTATTTAAGAAATGTTTACCCTTCCATTTGCCTACGAACGACGGCATATTTGTTACCTCCTCGTGTTGTTTGCTTGCGCGTATTTGAATTAAGCTCTTAGAGAAAGACGTTTCCTTCTAGGGCAATCACCATGACTCTGTCAATCAATCTCGCTTCATCTCAGAAGAGAAGCACAACCTCTCATTACACCCTTTATGAACTTTCATGATTTTCCTAGTTTCGGAAAGTTCTATCTAGCTCGAAAGAGTATCTTCGAGACAAATAGAGGAACTTTTGATGGCGAAGGTTGATTTGGCCGGTAAGGACTTAATCACCACACAAGATTGGTCACTTGATGAACTTCGGGCAACACTTAAAGTGGCACGGGAACTGAAGATGAAATATAGGCGCGGCCGCGTCCCACCCCTTCTTCGTAATAAGACGTTTTTCATGTTGTTTTATGCGCCTTCGACCAGGACGAGGGCTGCGTTTGAAGCCGGTATGACATACCTAGGCGGCCATGCGCAGTATATCGATGTCTCAACAACCCGGCTCGGGTCGGGTGAGGCTCCGAAGGATGTGGCTAAGATGTATGAGAAATATGGCCACGGGTTAGGGGTTCGAATTCTAGATTCAGCGATCGATTATGTTTACGGCGCTGGAATTTCCGTCGTACGAGAGTATGCAAAACATGCGGAGATTCCTGTCATTAACATGGCATGCTGTACCTACCACCCGACTCAGGGACTTGCGGATCTGATGACCGTTCAGGAATCATTGGGTAAGGTGCAGGGTAAGAAGTATGTCATAATGTGGGGGTACGCGAAGAGCTTCCGTGGCAGGTGTAGCATACAAGAGGAGGCATTGATCATGCCCCGCTTCGGAATGGATGTTGTTCTGGCCCATCCGCCGGGCTTCGAAATTGACCCAAAGATAGTGGAAACAGCAAAGTCAAATGCCACAGAGGCAGGTGGCAGCTTTCAAGTCTCAAACGATTTGAAGTCAGCTATCGAGGGGGCCCATGCGGTCTTCCCTAGAAATTGGGCGTCATCTGAATTGCTTCAAGTCGGGGCAAGTAAGTTTGGGAAGGAAAGAGAGATGGAATTACATGAGAAGTACCGCAATTGGACATTTAATCAGGATTTGCTTGATAGGATGGACAGAAAGGCTGTCGTGACTCATGTACTGCCTGTGCTTCGCGGAGAAGAAGCAACAGATGACGTAATGGATGGCCCCCACTCAGTTATCTATCCACAAGCTGAGAATGGCATGTACACCAAAATGGCGGTTCTCGCAGTAACCATGGGCCGCAGAAAAAAGTGAAGACATCTCCTTGAACTAGAGTTTCAGTATACGATCCAACTCTTGCATTGAGGCGTCAATGAGAGGTATCTCTGGCATTCCTTTTGTTGCCACATTCGGATCTTTCAAACCGCTTCCCGTTATCTCCACCACAACACAATCAGCCTTGTCTATATTTTCACGTTCTTTGATCACGCCGGCTAGTGATGTTACCCCGGACGGTTCAGCGAAAATCCCTTCGTATTTGGCGAGCTTCTTCTGTGCCTCTAGGATTTCGTCGTTCGAAACCGCAACGGCCGCGCCATGAGAGTTGCGGATGGCAACGAGAGCGGCATCGCCATCCCAAGGATATGGGTCCATGAGTCCTGTTGCAACGGAGTCGGGCATTTCCCACGGAACTATGTTTTTCGAGTCGGCGCCTTGCTCGTAGGCCCGAATTACGGGGGCGCAACCGGTCGATTGGACAGCAGCCATTCTCGGCATTGATTTTATGAAACCTAAGTTCTGAAAATCGAGGTAGCCTTTCCAGTTTCCCGCAAGTGCACCCCCTGCGCCCACGGGAACGAAGACCCAGTTGGGGACCTCCCAACCGAGCCCTTCCACGATCTCATAGGACATAGTCTTCGGACCCTCTGCTTGGTACGGGTTCATGGGGCCAAAGCTGGGGCAAGGGTACCAGTTGTTCTTGTCACAAACAGCCTTCAGCATTATCACAGTTGGATCCTCCCCTGATTCTAACCCTCGAACCTTGACAACATGAGCCCCGTACATCGTTAGCTGGGCCAATTTTCCTATGCTCGCCATCTCTGGGACGAAGGTGATGCATCGGAGCCCTGCCTTCGCAGAGTAGGCCGATAACGCTGCAGCAGCGTTACCACTTGAGGCTGAAACAACCGTTCGGTAGCCCAGCTCAACAGCTTTCGAGACGCCAACAGTCATCGGTCTGTCTTTGAACGAGGCGGTCGGATTGCGAGTGTCATCCAGCAGCCAAAGATTATCCAAGCCTAACTTCTCGCCGAATCGGTGTGCCCGCAAAAAAGGGGTTCCGCCTTCTCCGAGGCTAACTATGTTCTTCGGATCGTTAATCGGCAAAAGTTCCCTGTACTTCCAAACTCCGTTTGGCCTTCTCGACAGTGTCTCTATCTTGATGGCATCCCGCAAAGCTTCGTAGTCATAGAAGATGTCTAAGCGGCCGTCATCGTGATTTGCGCACCGGATCGCGCCAGAGCTAGGTTCGTACTCCCTCCCACAGCGAGCGCACTTCATCAGCTTAAGGAAGGACTTCATTCAACAATTTCCCAACGCGATTGATACTTGTCCAGCTGCGTAGTTGTGTACTCGTCAAGTGGATGTTCTCTTTCTGGGACCTCCACATGTTTCTTTTCGCCGCAGAGTTCCGTTGAGAAGTATCGTTGGCCGGTGTCATTCACCATCGTTACAATCGTTTTGTACCCAGGGTGTCGCTTGGCGATCTTTATTGCTGCAACTACATTGCATCCTGAGGATATCCCGCAGAAGATTCCTTCCTCCCTAGCTAGCCTTCTGCCCATTTCAATGGATTCATCTGAGCCAGTTGTAATTATCCCTGTGAGATAGCTGAGGTCGAGGTTTACCGGGACAAAACCGTCTCCAATTCCTTCGATCTTATGAGTTCCCCATTGACGATGAGCTAGGATTGGTGCTTCCGACGGTTCCACTGCGAAAAGCGCCACATTCTTTTTCTTCTTTCTCAGGTATTTGCCAACACCCGTCAAAGTACCCCCAGTTCCTTGTGACGCTAGGAAACAGTCAACTTTTCCTTCGCTCTGCTCCCAAATCTCGGGGCCAGTTGTTTTGTAATGGGCGGCAACATTGTCTTTGTTGCTGAACTGGCCGGGCTCCCAATATTTGCCTGGACTTGCTTGCTTTAGTTCCTCAATCTTCTTCAGACATAGGTCCACGTCGCTTTCTGCCCCTGGCGTTGTAATGATCTCGGCTCCGTAAGCCCGTATGATCTTCATCCTCTCTTGGCTCATGCCCGCAGGCATAACGATCGTTACCTTGTGACCTAACGTAGTACCAACAAATGAGCAAGCGATTCCAGCATTGCCCGTAGAAGCTTCCAGTATTTCCATTTCAGGCCGTAATTCCCTGCGCTCAATCGCCTTCGTTATCATTTCGAAATATATACGGTCCTTGAGGCTGCCGGTTGGATTCATGTACTCAAGCTTAACCAGAATGTTCGCTTTGACGCCCTCAGATGCCGGTATCCTCCGCAATTTGACGAGTGGAGTCCGACCGATCGTTTGGAATACGCCGTCAGCGACTTTACGCGATTTCGTCCACTTTATGCTCATTTGCCTCAGACCACCATTTCGCTAGGCTACTTCAAACTTGAACCTTATGGTAGGTTCCTAGGAAACCGCCCACTTGGGTTCGATTTCGAGACCCGCCCTTTCCAAGAGCTTTTGGCCCCTTTCGTTTGCCTCTTTGAGGATTTCCTCCTCTTCGAGTGTTTTGAGGTTTCTGTTTTCCATTACGACTTCACCATCAATTATCACGGTTTCGACATCGGTTCCCTCCGCCGCGTAAATGAGGTGTGAAACTGGGTTGAAAACTGGTGTCAGGTGAGGTTTGTTCATTGCTATCATGATTACATCAGCTTTCTTATTCACCTCGATCGACCCCAAGTCTGTCTGCTTGCCAATGGCTTTTGCTCCGTTGATCGTGGCCATTTCGAGAACTGTCTCAGCATTCATCACTAGTGGGTCGAGCAACCTTGCCTTTTGAAGTAGCGAAGCCGTTTTCATTTCACGGACAAGGTCGTAGCAGTTGTTGCTTGGGCCGCCGTCACATCCGAGACCCACATTCACTCCCGCTTGCAACATTTCCGGGACCTTTGTAATTCCAGATGCAAGTTTCATGTTCGATGATGGGCAATGGGCGACACTACCTCCCTTATCGGCCAATATTCTCCATTCCTTCTCAGTGAGCCAGACACCGTGGGCGAAAACAACATTCTGGCCCACTAAACCGACTTCATTCATGAATTCCGCTGGCAACATTCCAAATTCTTTCTTGGTATACCGAACGTCCTCCTGAACCTCGCTCAGGTGCATCGTCACTCCCGTTCCGAGATCTCGAGCGCCGATTGCGATACGTTCGTACAGGTCTTTCGTGCAGCCACCAAGGGACCGAGCACCATACCAAACCTTAATCCTCTCGTTCGCTTTGCCGTCCCACCGTTTGAAGTGTGATTCGATTTCGCGAAGGCAGGTTTCAGGGTCTTCGATCATCCCGGGGTGCATTATGCTTTTTTCAGTTCCGTAGCCCGGCAGTCCCATAACAGTCTTTGAGAGGATGCCACGCATTCCTGATTTCTGCACGCTTTCGGCTATGCCATCGAAGCCATAACGCGTATGCAATAGGCTCTCGAGGAAGGTTGTCGTTCCTGATTTTATCATTTCAAGCATGCACAGATTGGCACTTGCCTTTCCATCCCCTGCTTCGAAGTTGCCTTGAAGGGGCCAGACAAATTTCTGGAGCCAATCTATTAGTGACGTATCGTCCGCGCATCCACGGATAAGAGCTTGGGCTAGGTGAACGTGCGTATCAATAAGCCCCGGGAGGACAACCATCCCTTTTGCGTCTATTTCGTACTCAGGCCGCGGATGCACTCTAATTTGGTCTGCCTTCCCCACTTCGGCGATACGGTCGTTTTCGACCCGAACTGCTCCGTCCCTAATAATTCGCCGATTCGCATCCATGGTTATGACTGTCCCGCCGGAAATCAGAATAGACGCCATGATGACCACTTCGCCGGGTGCTTGGATTGCACACGTCTGCTTTAATTGAATTTCCTGTGCAACAAACCTGACAAGCATAGAAGGGCGAGGCTGATTCTGTCAAAACGCTCGACCATTGCACTTAACGATTGGCCTCGGGACGGATGAATACTTGACCGACATGTTTGACGTCATCCGCGCTACGTTCCTGATTCACGAGAGGTATCTGCAGGATGCATGCGTCATGCCGGCTGAGACAGTTCTAGATATTGCGAAAATCAAGGGCGCGGAGGCAGCAGGACTTGGAGATTCACGGTCTGTTCTCAAAGCATTTCAGAGCCATGAGGGTTGGTGCGGCAGGCCATACATCTTAGGCTCACTTCTACTTATTGAGGTAGGAATAAGTGACTGCGCAACTGATAAGTTACTTTGCGAGAAAGGAGTTGTACAAGGGGAATTGAGGCCTGGCGTCCGCTCGCGTGACTGAAGATTCGAAGCGGTTGTTCTATGCGTTCTTGATCTCTGCGATTCTTCTTGTAGTAGTGATTCTCCCAGTCTATGTTCTTAGGATTCCGTTCGTTTCAAGTTTACCCAAAAGATTGAAGATTGGCGATTCTTGGACCTACCAAGTCATCTTTCCTGATGGGGAAAGTTACGAATTGACCGAATCAGTCAAGGATACGGTTCAATTGAACGGAACCGAAACCTATCTCCTTCTCCGAGACGACCCACAGCATGCTTCAACCGAATACCTGTGGATAACTCCAGATTGGCACGAAGTCAAAACATTCCAGCCTAACATCGGGAACATCGTTGCAAACTCGACCGTCATTTATTCTCCTCCCATCGAGTTACTTCAAATTCCGTTACGCGTTGGCGACAAGTGGATCGTCAACAGCACTAAGACTATCATAACCCAGCTAAAGAATTCGAAAATCCAAACAATAACGCAATTGGTCGAGAAAAGAGAATTTGAGAAAATCGACGAGATTTCAACTCCAGCAGGATCATTTCGCGCCTTCAAGGTCAGTGTAACCATGAATGGCGTACCTATTGAGATTACATGGTTTGATACATCATTGGGTCAAATCGTAAGAGGAGAATATTACAATGGTCCAGAGGTGGTCACGCAGTCGCTCGTGTCTTACTCAGAGACGTTTCCAGCGACTTCCACATTTACCATGGCCTTTTATCCAACCGTGAACCGTGCTTGGAGACATTTCGGAAGTTATATCTACAACATCGTTCGAACCTTTACTGAGTTGAAAATATCTTATGACTGAAAAAGCACCAAAGAAGAACTCGAAGACGCTCATTGCTGGCGTGGTTATAATCGTCATTATAGTCGCAGCTGGAGCAGCCTACTACTTTACCACTACCCCAATGGGAGCAACGCAGACCACTACGGCTATGCAATCAACCACATCAGCCACATCTTCAGCCCCTCTCAAAATTGCGATGATCCTACCTGGCAGAATAGATGACCTCTCATGGAATCAGGCGGGTTACACTTCTTTCGAGAATCTGTTGACTAGCTATAACCAAGGCATCAATACCTGTGATTGTTGGGTACAGAACCACGAAGACCAGGCCAAAATTGAAGCGGACATAGCGGATTTCGCGAGTAGAGGCTACAATTTGATCATCGGTCACGGGTTCGAATTCCAAGTTCCAGTTCAGGACGTAGCGTCCCAATATCCAAACGTCAACTTTCTAGTCGTAGGCGGATGGAATAACTCATTGCCTAACGTTGCTATCGCTGACGTTCGCACTGACCAGACAGGCTACATCTTAGGCTACCTTGCCGGAAAGATGACGCATACAGACAGGATAGGGTACATCATGGGCGCTAGAGTGGCTGAGTTGGCACGGTTTGAGCCCAACTTCGCTCAGGGAGCACATGATGCCAACCCGGCTATTACCTTCACATACGGAGCATTACCTGGCGGAGGAAACGGCATACTATCCGGAGGAACCATTAGCGTCGTAGCGGTGGGTGACTTCCACGATCTTGAAGGAGCCAAAGCTGATGCTGAGTTAATGGCGGGACAGGGCGTTGACGTCATAGCAACTATGGGCGACGGCGTCGTACTAGGATCGATCGAAGGTGCCATTGATAAGAATGTGTCTTTGATCGGTAACGGCGTTGACATTGCTGACAACCCACCTGTAGGCGCAGAGAAACTGGTCCTTGCCAGCGGTTCATGGAAATGGGATATCGTCTTCTCGCAATGGATCAACGACACCAATCAGGGCAAGCGGAACGGCAAGTACTGGGCGAACATGAATAATGGTGGATTACACATAGAGATCAACCAGAACAATGTACCCTCTGCAGTCCAGCAAGAAATCTTGAACATTGAGGGACAAGTGAAGTCAGGTCAGATTCAGACAAATCCGCTTGGGCCTCTATTGATGAGCCCCAGCGCATTCATCACTGCTGTAACATTACAGGTAACTCGCTATTCGACAGACTAGCTTCTCTAACGCAACCGCTCCCCTCACTCTTTTTTCTTTCACATTAATTAAATTTGATAGCGGAAGATTTCAAGAGTGCAAAGCCAGAACACCGTCGTTGCAATGCGCGAGATTGTGAAGAGATTTCCGGGGGTATTAGCAAATGATAAAGTGGATTTTGAGGTGCAGGCAGGCGAAATACATGGACTGCTAGGCGAGAACGGCGCAGGCAAGAGTACTCTCATGAACATTCTCTACGGCTTCTATCATGCTGACGAGGGAACGGTAGATGTCTTCGGCAGAAGAGTTGACTTCCGCTCGCCAGCTGATGCGATAAGAAATGGGATCGGGATGGTGCATCAGAACCTGAAACTCGTCAGCAATATGACGGTCACAGAAAACGTCATTCTTGGTTTAAAGTCCCCGAAGAGATTCTTGACAGATCTTCCGACCGCAGAAAAGAAGATTTCAGAACTCGGAGAACGCCACGGCCTTCCCGTGGATCCAAAGGCACAGATCTGGCATCTATCAATAGGCGAGAAACAAAGAGTCGAGATACTGAAATCTCTCTACCGGGATGCAAAAATACTGATTCTCGATGAACCAACGTCAGTTCTAGCACCAAGCGAAGTGAAGGGATTCTTCATGGCCTTGCGCAACCTTACGCAAAGTGGAATCGCCGTCGTTCTGATTACCCACAAATTAGACGAAGTCATGGACATTACCGACAGAGTCACGGTACTAAGAAAGGGCAAAAATGTTGCAACGCAGCCCACAAACATGGTAGACCAGAAGAAACTGGCTCAAATGATGATCGGAGAAAGCATCCCTCCGATGACTGCAAAATCCCCAACCACGTTTGAAGAACTGATTCTTCAAGTAAAGCATCTACATGTTTACGATGACCGGGGCCTTGAGGCCGTAAATGACCTAAGCTTTGAGGTACGAAAGGGCGAGATTCTAGGCATAGCTGGCGTCTCAGGCAATGGACAAAGAGAACTCGTCCAGACAATAGTAGGACTAAGGAAACCTATCTCAGGATCGATAAGACTCAACGGCGTAGAAATCGCTGCTAAGCCACCTCGAGGTATCATCGAGCTTGGCGTGGCATATGTCCCAGAGAATAGGATGGAAGATGGATGCATAGCGGATTTTGGAATAGACGAGAACCTTATTCTCAATGACTTTGATAAGCCTCCGATTTGCAACATGCTTGCGTCACATATTCCGACTTTCTTGAATGAGCGAGAGGTTCGGATCAGAGCTCAAAGAGCCATCGATGAGTTCGGCATAAAGACCACGGGACCGACCGCCAAAGCAGGATCATTGTCTGGAGGGAACTTACAGCGTTTACTCTTAGCCCGCGAACTTACTGGGAAGCCCGAGTTAATCGTGATCTCGCAACCAACGCGAGGTTTGGATGTAGCAGCTACTGAATATGTCAGAGGTCTGATAGTCCAACAAAGAAATAGAGGCGCAGGAATAATCCTCGTAGACGAGGACCTAGCAGAATTAGTTACTGTTAGCGACAGGTTAGCCGTCATGTACAAAGGGGAAATTGTCGGTCTACTTGAGCCGAAGCAATTCAGACCTGAAGAAATCGGGCTAATGATGACGGGCGTAAAGAGGATGAAAGCGGCGTAAAGCAATGACTAAACTCCGGATTTCACAGAAATTAGAAGTCAGCAGGCGTGCCCTTCTGGCTGTCACCCTCATTTCGTATATTGCCTCGCCCCTAGTCATCTTGGGCGTTCTTTACGCTGCGGGTAAGAGTCCGCTCGTGGCGCTGGACGCCCTTTATCGAGGCACGATCGGAACAGTTCCGGGCTTTGCTGAATCGATCGTCCAAGCCACGTCACTAATGCTGTTAGCGGTAGGTCTCGTAATAGCGTTCAGAGCAAAAGTGTGGAATATAGGCGCGGAAGGTCAGCAGGTGTTCGGAGCGATCTTAGCAACATGGTTCGCGTTGCCCCTGCTAAGGAACCCTTGGCCTAACTACGTTATGATTCCCATCGCACTTTCGCTCTCCTTCATAGGCGGAGGCCTATTCGCCACCGTACCGGCGCTGATGAAATCAAGACTGGGGATCAATGAGGTGATCACGACCATCATGATGAATTACGTGGCTATTGACGCTCTTAACTGGCTTGTTAGGGGCCCCTTTCAAGACAAGTCAATCCCGGGCAGCTACCCAGAATCCCCGATCTTTCCTGAGCAATTGTCCCTGCCAATCATACTGCGAGAATCAAGTGTGACAATAGGAATAATCATCGCGGTCGTATCGTGCTTTTGTGTATACTATCTTCTGTTTAGGACGCCGTTGGGTTACAGCATAAGGGCCGTTGGACTAAACCGATCCGCAGCTAGGACAAGTGGGATCCCAGTAACTCGTGTTCTCGACTCTGCGATGATACTTAGTGGCGCATTAGCTGGGCTAGGGGGTGGAGTCTACATTCTAGGAATTGCCCACGCACTACTTCCTGAACAGGCGTCGGGCATAGGTTATACGGCTGTAGTCGTCTCACTCTTGGGCAACGTACATCCATTAGGTGTCATTTTCGCTTCGATTTTCTTTGGAGGACTGATTTCGGGAATGTCATCAGTAGAACGCTCACTTCAGATCCCCGAGACGCTTTCACTTCTATCACAAGGAATAATAATTGTAATGATTTTGATCATTCAAGTGTTCGCGAGATTTGAACTTAAGAGGGGATGAATTATGGTAGCAATACTAAATGCTGCGGCGATCACAGGCTTGATCGCATCAATGATTGAGCTTAGTGTCCCAATGGCTTTCGCTGCGCTGGGAGAGGTTATAAGCGAACGGGGGGGCGTCATCAACCTTGGAACAGAAGGTGTGATGCTTGTCGGCGCGATTTCCGCCTTCTCCGTAGGTTTCTTCATGCACAATGACTTACTCGGAATATTGCTAGGCGCATTCGCTGGCGCGTTAATGGGCCTTCTTCTGGCCTTTGTGTCGGTATCTTTGAAGCAAGACCAGATCCTAACGGGGCTTGGAATCTACTTTCTCGGCCTAGGTCTTTCTGGTTTTCTCTACGATGTGTTGTTCAGCAACATAGGCTCTACAATAAGAATTGAGGGCCTTCAGAAATTGCCGATACCTATCCTATCACTAATCCCTATCTTAGGAGATTCCCTCTTCTCTCAAGACATAATCGAGTACCTGGCTTTCGTGAGCCTAGTGATAGTTATCCTTGTGATTGGCCGCACGACATTCGGGCTTAACCTTAGGGCCGTCGGCGAAAACCCGTCAGCCGCAGATACATTAGGCGTCAACGTGAGCAAAATTAAGTACATCGCCGTAATTGCGGGAGCAGCATTGGCGGGGATCGGGGGCGCTTACCTAGCAATTTCCTCCCATGCATTTCAGGCAGAGAACATAACCGCGGGTAGAGGTTTCATCGCAGTTGCGATGGTCTACTTCGGCAAATGGAAGCCGGCGAGAGCATTTTTCGGAACTTTTCTGTTTGGAGCGGCATACCTGCTTGGCTCATTCTTTCAAGTTGTGGGCTCCATGGTTCCATATTACTTTCTTCTGATGGTACCATACATTATGACGCTAATCATCCTCGTGATAATAGCCAGAGGCGCTAGACAGCCCTCAGCTCTCGGCGTCCCGTACACCAGAGAGAGCGGATAATGGAACTCAACGAATGAATATTCTTACTCAGCATATTGAGAACAAGTATCTTTCGAGAGCATTTCGCGCTCTGGAATTGGACTAATCTTATTCACGCACGAGCTCGTCAACATCTTTGTACCACTTCCGTTTCTCTCCGATTTGTGACCTAATCTTCCAGCCTCTTGTCTTGGGCTCTTTATCGATCCGCTCCCGTAAAGCATTGATCTTCGAAGTCACATCTACCTTATCCTCTTCGGAAAGTTTCTTGAGAGTTTGTGTTGTTTTTCTCACGTTTTCTAAGTTTGTTGTGAATGTCTTCCAAAGCCCCCAATCGCGAGCAGTAAGCCGCGCCAAATGGTCTTCGTTGATCGTGTCATTGTCCGATCCGCCAATCGGATGTTCCCTCAACAGCATGATGGTGTCTATCGCGTCCTTCTCATTCAGTTTGACTATCTGCATTTTCTCTAAGACAAGCTCTGCGAGCGGAATCGTCGGATAATCCACTTCGAGCCTATCTTTGAAGTCAATGTCGTGGCAGAACTCAAGCTTGTCCAAGAAGACATCGCAATGTCTACCGGTGCCGCTGGTCTCGTAAAATACCAGCCTAGAACCGAAAAGAGCTCTTACTCGCACGTCATACTGATACCCAAGCCCTGCGAAAAGAGTGCTGATTCGCGCAGTTTCCTTCTTGTAGGAGGCGAAGTCTATGTCAGTAAACGTGCGCCCGAGCATTTCCTGCATGTAGGAAAATTTGGGGCAATGTATGTGAAACGCAAGTGCTCCCAGCAACCTCAATAGTACGCCGTCGGCTTTGGCCGCATCCATGATCCGGTGTACTTCTTCAAAAAAGTCAGAATGCGCATTGCCGTACTTTGCCAAGGGTAATCTGCGAAGAATCAATAGGCCCCGCCTAAATGAAACTTGACCTCAACACCCTACAAAGTGAAAAAAGTAAAGGATACGCGGCTCAGAATTCTGGAGCCCAGCTGATTTTCGGGTGATAACCAGCCCTGAACATAAGAAGCAAGAGGTTAAACTCCCACTACCCGAGCCATAGGGTGGTCATTTTATGAGAAGTCAACCTGCGGCGTTTGTAAGAAAGGCCTCAGGGCTACGTAGAGACGTTTCCTTATTGGATGTAGTAAGCCTGAATCTGGGCAACATGTCAGGCGGCGCAGCCCTCGGAGTCATAGGCTTCACAACTGTACTGCTCACATCAATGTCTGGCGTGAACCTGGTGTATGGTTCTATAATCGCTTGGGTGCTATCAATCCCGGAGATCATTGTCTATACGATGATGACGACGAGAGTCAGTCGGACTGGGGGAGACTACGTTTGGGTCTCGCGTATCTACGGCGGAATGTTCGGAGGACCTCTTTCGTTCATGGGTTACACGCTTGAGACGATGGCATATATGGCGCTGATCGCGCTGGCGGCAGTTTTTGCGATTGGTTCGGTTGGAGTTTCGCTCGGATACTCGAACATGCTTCAGTTCGCGTTGCCAGGCAACATTCCTGGAGCTAACCTGGCGGGACAATTTCTAATTGCAGGATTAGTCTTCGCTGTCCTAATAGCCATCAACGTTGTCAAACCGAAACTGGGTTTCAAAGTCGTTGCGATTGCGGTAATAATCGCGATATTGGCAACTTTTGTAGGCATTTTCTCGCTCTTGGCTGCTGGAACGACGGGAGTGCAGAATTATATGAGCTTCCTAAACACGATCGGCTCCAACACAACGTATACTGCAGTTGCTAATTCATACACGGGGTCAACATTCGATTTTGGAGCAACCATATTTATGCTTCCATTCTACGCCATCTTCATCTATCCTTGGTTGAACGCAGGACCCGCTGTAGCTTCCGAGATTAAGGGCAAAGGCGCGTTGCGATACAATGTGTTCATATCGTCATTCATAACTCTCATAGTTGTCACGACGGCATTTGCAGCCATGTACTATGCTGGCGGGTTCAACTTCATCAATGGGGCATTAGGCAACGGGAACCTAGTATTCAATTATTCATTTAACTTCTGGACACTCGCAATGGGTGTCTCTAGCACCCCCGTAGCCTGGTTCATCGGCATAGGTTGGATCATGTGGGAGGTAGCCATCATAGCCTACGCAATCATCGTTCTATCACGATACCTCTTCGCTCAATCCTTCGACCGATTCTTACCCGAGAAGATATCATACGTTAGCCCGAAGTACGGTTCGCCTACTGTCGCATTCCTAATCAATTTCATAGGCACAATGGTTTTGATCGGGTTAGCTTCGTTCTTCTACGGTACTCTAACTGCGCTCTACGGAGCTGTGATCGCATCAATGATTTACTTCTTCTTCATAGGAATCGCCGCCGTACTCTATGCTCGCAAGAATGAGAAAGGACGACCCAAAGCAATTCTTGCAACCGCCGGCCTCCTGATGGCTATCGTATTTGCGTACATCACCTACCAATTCCTTGCCAATCCATGCATTTGGGGAAGCTGCCCGCCAGGTGTGTGGGGAGAAAATACACTTGGCTATCTATGGGTGGTAGGCAGTTTCGTGGCTGGAGTCATAATCTATGCGTGGTCGAAATCGTACCATGCCAAGCGTGGCATTGACATCACGCTCGCATACAAGGAACTGCCCCCACTATAGTTCAGTCATCACTGAATAAACAACCTCAATCACCGGCGTAAGACAAGCGCACCAAGCGAGAATAAGCAGAAAGCTTGATAGAAAACCCCCAAAAGCTGAAGCCGACAAGCACTGGATGTTATACGGGACCAAGCCGTCTGGTTCAACCGTCGTATAGTTCACGCGAGACGTTAAACAATATCCGATTCCGCATTATCCGGATGTGAGCTGAGAACTAAGAACTTTCTTATCTCCGATATTGACGATTGCCCCCCTGAGCACACCCTCAGGGTATTCGCTGCCAGGGTTAATCACCAACGTTCTTCCAATCCTGGTAGTTCCTCTGGATTCATGGATATGACCGCAAAGGTCTAGAAGCGGCTGATACTTTTCGACCGCGCGACGAATTGCAGTGCTGCCAGCTCCAAACATGACTGCCTGACCCTTGTCAAAGACAGGCTTCGGCGGATAAACTGAGTCGTCCAGTTTCGGGGCCGTATCTAATCCGCAGTTTACCGGAGGTACGTGAATATTAAACACACAGTTCTCCTTATCCGATACAGAGGAAACGAGCTTCTCAGTCATGGCTTCAAGCTCTTCCTCACTATGATCTCGCGGACACTTCCAGGGAGTAGGGTTGCTCCACCCCAAGTTCACCATTTCGTGAAGCTCATCAATTTTGAGGACTTTGTGATCGGCGTTCTTCACATGAGGAGTATCTCGGACGGCATCGACAATTTCCTGATAATCATCATTTCCACCCGTCAAATAACACGTCACGCCTAGCTCAGAGAGAAAGGGCTCGGCACGGTCGACCCACTTTGTCAATGTGTCTTTCATGACGGTCATGAAAAGTTTATCCACTTTCTCTTCGGACGCGTTGAGCTCATCCATCTCTGTCTTGCTACAGCGATAGGGGTAGTAACCGCTGTTAGTTATCTCCTGCTCCAAGGACTTCACCTCGTCTGGGCTGTGTAAAGTTCTCCCGCCAACGTAGTCAGCTTTGAACGTCCCGTCGCCGTAGTCAACGATCGGGACAAGCATCTTACCGGTCATGTCGCCTCCGAGAACCAAGACGTCAACCTTGTAGAACTTTGCGGCGCTTAACAACTTTTCATAACAACGTCCCGAACCGTGAAGGTCTGTTGCATAGAAAATCTTCGTGAACTTCTTCTCAGGCATATTTGCGCATCTTCGGTGGTCGCGTAGTAAACGCGGCGGTACTATAATTTATCCCTCCGAATATATCGAAGGCGAAATCACGAAGAAGGTTCCTTAAGTATGAAGGCAAGTCGTGCTTTCGTAGGAGACGTGAGCAATGTTTGAAATCGACGGCAGGACACACTTGCATGATGTCACTCGCCTGCTTGTGAACACTGCGATGGGACGCACCAAAGCTGACTTGGTGGTACGGAATGGTTTTCTTGTAAGTACAAACTCCGGCGAAATCATTGAGAATCAAGGAATAGCGATCAAAAACGATAGGATAGCGCTTGTTGGAAATGTGGAAAACACCATTGGGCCGGATACTCAAGTAATTGACGCGCGCGGAAAATGGGTTGCTCCGGGGTTCATTGACGGTCACGTTCACGTGGAGAGCGCTATGGTCACAGGAACTGAATTTGCGAGAGCCGTGCTACCTCATGGTACGACTACGGTTTTCATAGACCCTCACGAAATGGCAAACGTCCTTGGGACGGACGGCGTTCGGTTCTTCATAAACGAAGCGCGAGGACTTCCGCTTAAGATGCTTATCACATTTCCCTCATGCGTTCCTGCGGCCCCCGGTTTCGAAACGAATGGCGCTACATTTGGGCCGAAGGAGATTGAGGAGGCGATGAGTTGGAAGGAAGTTGTGGCCCTTGGCGAGGTGATGAACTATCCTGGTGTGTTGGCGGCCGACCCTGACGTACACGGGGAAATTGCAGCGACACTGAAAACCGGGCGGGTAGTGGAAGGTCACGCAGTCGATTTGCTAGATAGAGACTTGGGGGCGTATGCCGCTGCTGGGATAACCTCATGCCACGAATCAACTGAAGAAATTCAAGCAATCCAGAAACTCAGAAACGGCATGCACGCAATGCTAAGAGAGGGATCGGGTGCGAGAAACGTTGCGAATACAATCACGTGTGTTACGAAAGAAAAACTTGATTCACGTCACGTCTGTTTAGTTACAGACGACCGAGAGCCGAGCGATTTGCTGAACGAGGGGCATATTGATCATGCCATTCGCAGAGCCATTCAAGAAGGAGTCGACCCGATCGAGGCAATTCAGATGGCCACGCTCAATGTCGCAGAACATTTCGAGTGTGCCAGAGAACTTGGAAACATAGCTCCAGCCCGTTTCGCTGACATCGTCATTCTCGACAAACTCGAAACGGTGTCCGTAAACACGGTCATTGCTGACGGAAAAGTCGTAAGTGAAAAAGGAAAGTTAACCGCGAACCTGCCGACCCCTACTTACCCAGAAGCTGTGATGCAATCCATGCATGTCAAGCTTCCACCCAGCCTGGAGGATCTGATTGTCAGGACTAAGACCAAGAATGGCTCGGTTAGGGTTAGGGCGATTGGGGTTATGCCGACGAATATTCTCACGCGCAACCTAGAGTCGGAAGTTCCCGTGAAAGATGGGACTGCGACGGCGAATCCAAGAGAGGATGTGGCGAAGATAGCTGTCTTTGAGCGGCACAGAGGTTCAGGGAATGTGGCGGTTGGATTCGTCAAGGGGCTTGGGCTAAGAGAGGGAGCTGTTGCATCGACGGTGGGGCATGATAGCCACAACTTGGTGGTCGCGGGAATGGATGACGCTAGCATGATTGCGGCCGCAAATCTTCTAACGCAAAGCGGCGGGGGTATGGTCGCGGTTAAGAATCAAAAACCGCTATCCCATCTTCCTCTGCCCATAGCTGGGCTCATGTCGGACAAGTCTGTTGGAACGGTTTCAAGGCAGATGGAGGAGCTCAAGGGTGCGTGGTCAAAATTGGGCTCGAAGCTGCCATCTCCTACGATCACGCTCGCGTTCACTACACTCTCGGTTATTCCGGAGCTGAGAATTACTGACAAGGGGGTCTTAGATACGGTTCAGTTCAGATTCGTGAACCCTATCATTGAGTGAACTGAACTTGGGTGAAATGTGAGTCTGTCCACGTCCTTCGGTCGCTTATTTGTGCGCAAGTTCAGCTTTCATGCAATCAGTGGGCCTGAGGATGGTGGGTTGGCCTCGAAGGCGTCAATCATGGCGTGAACGTTATCCGCCAAGGGATAGAGGATTGGGCAGGTGCATCCGGTGGAGTTGTACTCTGCAACTTTCTTGAGGCAATCGTCTGCGGTTCCGCTGGCTGTGATAAGTCGAACGAGTTCATCATCTACCAACTGCTTGGCCTTTTCCAAGCCACCCGGTTTGGCAGGCCAACCCCCCAAAGCAGATTTTACTTCTTCAATCAAGGATTCCTTCACACCGCTGGCTTTGGCGATGTGGGGTTGCTGCCCCAGATACTGGGCGACCAGCGGCCGCGCGCTATCAATAGCTTTGTCAGCGTCGTCGTCCAGCGAACACACAATGAGCTGAGGTCTGTCAATGGCCTCGAAACTTCGGCCTCTCTTCGCCGCACCGATTTTGAGATGTTCTAAGGCTTGGCGATTGTAGTTCGGGGAAACTAAGTAATTCAGCAGAAGACCGTCAGCGATCTCGCCGGTTAGTTCAATCATATCCCAACCAGTGGCACCTATGTAAATTGGGATGTTACGGGGCGTAGAAGGATCGCCGTAAACAACATCTAGTCGTATGTCCCGTACTTTCACGAACTCTCCCTCGAACGTGACGTTCTCCATCCGGAAGAGGCGCTGGAGAACAGTAACGTACTCTCGCATTGCTTTCAGCGGTTTCTTTCGTTCGATCCCAACCTTCGACGCTAGCGGGTCCCACCAAGCACCCACCCCGAGCAAGCTACGACCGTCAGACAGTTCATCGAGAGTTAGAAAAGACACCGCAGTCAGGGCCACGTTCCGCGTCCAATTGTTTATCACCCCGGTTCCAAGTTTGATTTTGTTGGTGACGGCCGCGATAGCCGCCAAGGGCGTGAGGGCGTCTCGTGCGAGGCGTGATTCGGCGTGCCAGATGGCTTCGAACCCTTTCTGTTCAGCATATTGCGCGAGCTTCATCTCTTCGCGAATTCTGTGCTTATCTTGAAGATATAACGCAATTCTTCGTTTGTTTACCACTTTTTTCGCTTCCCGTTCAAATTGGCTGCAACTATAAGGGCTTGCTGACCTTAACACTTTCCTCACTTATGGAGTAAACCATAAAGTTCACCCCCAATCGTGGAGAAAAACGACTACCACATATACTCGCGCGCATGTGAAGCGTTAACGATGAAATATGCCAGTGGAGAGCGATAACATAACCGCCATAAGGGTTAGCTTTCAGGTTGCCGCCATCGTAAATGCGCTAGTCAAAGCCAAGAAACTTCACTCGGCCGACGAACTCTTACGACAAGTTTTGGGAGTAGGTGCCTGAAAATGGACGACGCAGCACTCAGCCTGAAATATTTCGGTTGCCTCGCCGTAGACCGTTCGGTGCTCGAAGGTAGCCGACCAGTTGTGGAAACTCAAATCTCCGAATTCGAGAGCCGTGTCACATCAACTAAGACCGGTATCCGTGAATGGGAGAAAGTCAGGGAGGGCAGGGGAAACCACCTAGCTGAAGTTGAAGGGAAAATTCAGGAAGCGAAATCCCAGGGCTTGACCTCGGAGGATCCGCAGCTTGCCGTTCTGCTCGAAGAAAGGGATCGTTGCGAGGCGCTTTGCGGCGGCCCCGATAGCGTTATGATGAGTCTACAATCTGACCTTGCGCACGAGTTAGACGCCCTTGAATATTGGAAATCGAGACTCCGGAAAATCGAATTCTTGGAGAAGCAAGCTGCTCAGAAAACGAAGGGGGGTAAGAAGCCATGAGCCCAGACGATTCCGATGAAGACCAAGAGGAATCATCCGACGAAGCCACATTAGGCATACGAATCATCGACGCCTCAACCGATGAGGCTGAGGACGAGCTGAAATCCTTACGGAAACAGGCAATCGAAAACCTAGTGAAAATGAGATATCCATTAGATCCCAGAATTGAGAGCGCCGTCGAGCACCCTAACCGAACCCACGTTGCTGGATCCCACGCTAGAAGCACGAAACCTCTGACGGAAGATAACCGCCGCGGATTCTACATCACATTCGACAAAGCCACAATTGAGGCTGAAATGCAGAAGATTCGGCCAAGTCACACCCCTGGAAAACGAATCATTTAGGTGGGCTCTGATGGATGAACCAACAACCTGTACGTGTAACCCGCCACGGTGGGACGGAATCCATTACGCCTCCTGTCCCATGAGCAATTACCTGTTTCGACATAGGCAGGAAATTCAGCGAACGGGCCGAGTTGATGGGGAAACCCCTGGGTACCAACCATCGAAGGATACGCCTAGACTCTACACCCAGCCCTCGAATTTGGGGGTTAGCTGGCCCTTCGTCGCTAAGTCAGCTCAACGCAGAGGCCCGAATTACCGTGAACCATTCCGACCAAGGCGTTCCCATTGAGGGTTTCCAAAGTCAATGACGCGATTTCTACTGCGGGTGCTTCTTCCCCCGCTACAATGCAGCCTGAGACTGAGGGAACCGAAATTAATTTTCGAAAATCATCCTTAGCCACCTTGGAGAGAAGATTTCAGAGTCAAACACGAACGCTTTACCATTCGACTCGGCAGACTCGAAAATATGGCGAATGGTGGGTCATATTGCAGAAGCTTCAGGTTACGTATCGCCTGATTGTTGAGGCTACGAGGCCGGAGGGTGACTCGGGCTGACGAAAGAAAAAGCGGGGCCCATTACGAGTGGGCCACCGACAGTAGTCGCAAAGGAGACCAGTGGTGACGTTCCAACTAAGGTTTCTGATGCTGAGTTGATGCGTTTCCTTGAACTTGAAATTTACCGTCAGGATCGAGAAGATCATGATGGAATAGTTTTCGAGATTCAGCGCCGATTAACGAAGGCTCTAGGTGTTCCGCCTAATCTCCAAGTCTTGGACCGCTACTTGGATAGTTTGCTGAATGTCCCTGAGAAGCAGGCATACCGGCGGGTGCTCAAGTTTTTTCGAGAGCATCCGGCAATTGAATAGTCCCTGCAGGGTTACCGTGCACGGCACCCATTTCGGCCTTAACGGCCAGGTTCGGCTACGTTTTCGGTCTGGGCATTGCGGTCGCTGCGACGACTACTCCAAGAGGTACGGTGAGTTGCCTGATTCCATGATTCCTCCCGGGGCTCGGAACCGCGTCAAAGTTGAACGTTCCAAACTGGGTACATGGTTATTCTACCCTAACGGAAGCGTGGTGTTCTCGACGGCTTTGCGGGGCCTACTGAGCCATGAGGCTTGGAGTATTTTGGCGGATGACCATGCGGAGATTTTGCGTTTAGATTTCACGCTGCCTCGAAGCTTCTGCACTCCAGCGAAGTTGCGGCGGCTTAGGATGGTTAAGGGGTGCCGACTCGAATACTGGTGGGGAACCGTGGTTTTCGGGGATCGAAGCGATCCTCGCAACATCGAAATTGAGTTCTCCAAAGTGGTTTTAAGGCTCATTCGAGAGGGTGGGCCGCGTCTTTTCAAAAAAGCAATCAGAAACCGAATCGCCCTGTTCTGGGCTTATTTTCAGGAAATTTACGCTCGGGGCTTAATTGAAATTTGAAGAAACGGTGAAACGATTTAGGGAGTTGCCGATTGGTTTGTGGGCGAAATCGCCGCGGAACATGACGTTCGGGATACCCCTCTGCAAACGGTTTAGTGAGTAAATATGGCTCTGACCGTTCAAACAAAATTGAGTTCTGAGGGGGTCGGAAACCATGTCGCCAGCTTAAGCTTCCCAGCTAGGTATGTTGGTGTTGGTTTCTGTGGGTGATGTTGGTTCCTATTCTTTCCTGTATGGTATTCTCATTATTTTCTATACGTTGCTTTATGGTTTGGTGGTTGAGGTTTCGGAATTAAATGCCCGTTTCTCGGGGTGCGTTCGCCAGCATAAACCCGTGTGAGGCCAGCGATAAGCCTGCGAGTAAACCGTTAGGTGGTCACATTCGTTCTAGCAGTGCTTGGAAAACCTGTTGCGTTGTAATCGGCATTTCTGGAAGAAACTGATTGATCGCTTCCTTCACGAGCTTAACATATTCTGGGGGCGAACGAAATTCAATCTTGAACCGTTTCCCTACCTTGGGCCCGAACCTTAATTGAACGAGAGCCCGCTTGTCTTCTGGTATCCCGGGTTTCACAGACTCCAAGATCTTCGCGGCCCACTCATTCAAAACCTCACTTGTAAGGCCCTCCACCATGTCCTGCAGATCACGTTCAAGCTCGTCAAAACCGTCGACATCCATGTGAATCAAACACTTCGCCACATAGAAGCAGCCCCAGCAGGATATATCAAAACGAGAGATAAGTGAAGGTAAACACCCTAGCCCTAAACCATAAAGTTCTGTAGAGAGAATAATCAGCTACACGTCAGGGTTACGGACACCGAAATAACATTGCCTTGAACCATGCCCATATTCCCCACCAGCCGTATGAGAAATCAGAAAGTAAGCATACTTCCGTAGCCCATGGCGATTCTTACGCCATACCATCAACAGATCACCGAGTAGCCCACACTTCCCGCAATACGCGCCCCTCCGAACCAAAACCAACCTGTTTTCACGCCTTAACCAATGTGTGTACGAACGCTTGTGGTTTCTGATTCTATGGTTTGGTAAGCCGTAATTTGAGGGATCACATCAGTATTCTCAGGCGACTAAGGTTTGAGTTCAGGTCGATGCTCTGAATGTGGTGGATCATTGGATTCAAGGAACCGTAAGGTTTGCACTTCATGTTATTCTGAGCGAATTCAAGGCTCGGGTGGCGACAGCTTAGATTAAGGACAGAAACCTTTGAAGCGGGATCAGGCCTAGTATTCCGCTATGCCCGAACGTTCATTGAAGCTTGAGAAGCCGGTTCAATGCAGTGAATGCGGAGCAATCGTTACGCTCCGAAAGAATCTTGTTGGCCGGAAATGTAGGGATTGCGCAGACAAGAAGGCTTAGGTTATTCTTTCAGCCCTGTACCAATGGGATACCCCGTAAACTGAGGCTAAGTCGTGGATTTGTTTAGCGATCCCCATATCATCTAGAATCCAAACTGATTGGGTGCTCCTTTTTCGGATTTCAATGTTTGCGGCTCCCAATAATTTCCATAGGCGCCTGTAGAATTGCATGTGTCGGCTTGCAGGCTCAGCCGGAATGTCATAGTCCACAACGAACCATTCTATTCCAGTCAACGTTCTAGTTCCTCCAAGACGTTACAGGTATAACGCAGGCGGGTAATAGGTGTTACGTGTCAAGTGCATTTACATTAACCGTAACCTAAACCATGAAGCTCACTGGGGCGTCTACGGCTAGAACCGTAACAAGTATAACGTTCCTTACTCGCCTTGGTTGTCAGAGTATTGCGTTTTATGGTTTAGTGGCGTTGTGTGGTTCCGTTTACGGTATGCTGTTTGGAACTTGGATGTGATTTCGATTTCCGTCTATTGTAAGTAAGTGTTACGGTGCCGCTTGCCCCGATTCCCAATGGCTTTGCTGACAGTTCCCCTGAAATTGTTATCTGTGAGAGTTCGAAGTTATCGGGGATTGCTTTTTCATATTTCGCAGCGATTGCTCGTGGGATAAGTTCCCGCAGGATTTCTTTACGGGGTCTCCTCCGGCCTGCTGTAAGGCTAAAGTTACCGACCTCGCTCAGACTCATGACATTCAGTTTGTGTTCCAGTACCTGTTTCTGAACCTGTTTTGAGACTTTAAGGGGTTCGACCTTCAAAATGTCATCTTCGGTCAGAGTAAACAATGCTGCATTCTCTTTGCGATGTTTCCTGGGCACAGTTGTCAACTCGACTAGATTTCAAGACCGTTAGGGTATTTCATTTATGGTTTACTTGTCTAGCTTAGATGATTGAATCATTCGCATTCAACATTCAAACCTGCATGCGCCCGTGAATGCTGGGATTTCTGGGAATCAGCCGCCGAAATCTAGGGACCCATCCGCCTACCCACCAGCCCCCACCAAGCGGTGACACACCACAAAACCCACACACCATCCTGATCACGTGATCCTTCACCCGCCTGCACGCGTGATACCCCGCACCCTCCATGATCCAACGTCGCCAAGACGACACCTAAGAAAGAATAAACAACAACACAATATGATAGAAATTATCTTATCTTACTTTCTTTTTTTCCCCTACTGCTTTCTTCATGTTTAAGGGTACTCTGCGATGTAAGTTGATTTTATGGTTTGCTCGCTGTTAACGTGGCAAATACGCCGTATGCTACTCTGGGATTCCCAGATACTTCTTAAGAAATTGTCTGATTTCCTCCAACTTGACGCCGAGGACTGGGGGTGCTCCGATCGAAAGAAAGAGGGCATCGCCTGGTAGCTCATCCTTCTCGCCGCTGGACATGAAGGCGTCCAGTTTCTCCAGTTCGTCTATGATGCCATCTAGCCCCGTGCGAATTTCCCTCGGAAGGAAGAAAGTCCCCCCAACTGACACAAGTTTCTGATAATGTTCCTCATAGGCCTTCGAGGTGTCGGCTAGGAGCGCGCGTGCTTCTTGGATGGTTGCATCCACTGAAACTTCGCCAACACTCATTTTCAATGACTCCATGGCACCCACGAACCGGAGGAAATCCGGTGTGAGAACCAGCTCTCGGAAGTATTGGCGGGATCGCTGTCGTTGCAAGAAATATGCTTGAACTAACACGGTCAGGAGGGCTCCAATCCCAAGGTACCCGAGAATTTGAAGGAGCGACTGAACATCTACTTCCACGAAAGGTCAGCAGTAACCGAATTAGCGTCTAGCCTTAATCAATCATGCTCCCTAACTGACCGCGAGCTTAGGGAAGAATAGGGGTCCGACCGCCGCTTGGCAGAATTTCTTCATGGGATGGAGTTCTACGAAAAACTCCCGGTCATTTTCGATTAAGGTCCTGCCTGCGACCGCATTTAAGACAGAATAGGCTTCCACTAGGAAGTCTATGGCCACAGTTGAGACAGAACTGAACTTTATTACGTCGCTTGAGGGTCACAGCACCTACTGAGACGATTGCAATAATGATGACAGCGCTGGCAGGCAGGATGGTACCAGGATTCAGCGACCACTCGGCATGAATTGTCATAGGAGCATTAACGGTTATCAGAGAGGACCCGTCAGGTCGTGGGCTTCCGGTGTAGTCACCTCCCCATCCACCAAAAATAGACCGTACACCCAATGCCCCCAGTATGCCTTCAGCTTGGATTGAGGTAGGCCTCACGCCAATTTTTACGTCGATGCCCGCGTCATACCAACCTGAGCCAAAGGTTGATCCCAGAGTTGAGGTGACTGTCACCAAGTACTGCTTAACGTAGACGGCTGAGAGTGACATGTTCTGATCGGCAGCGAATCCGCTCGCTGTATAGGTCCCGTCAGTCCAGCCTTCTAGGTAATATCGTTCGCCACCACTAATTGGAACGGTCAACTGCGCTTGCGGCGCAACCTCAGAACCTTCTACGTACCATCCGTTGCCCATCGCAGAACCAACTGAGGAAGTTACACTAACGTAGAACCATGGCCAGAGGCTCTGCCCTTCAGCCTTAATGGGTAGACCGCTTCCTGCTAACCAATGATTATTCTCACCAGTGACACTTTCAACTCCGTAGGGAAAACCACCATTGTAAGTGGCGCTTGTTACACCGTAGCAGCATAATGACGCAGCGGCGGACGCTTGATGCCAAACTCCAGTGCTGTCGCGGTAGGACAGGTTGCGGAACTCCACAGGACCGAGTACGTTGTCCGTCCAATACGTCTGCGCCGATTCAGCCACGGCATCTGGCCCGGAGCCTCCTGAGTCGCCTACGCTGAGGTCGACCTGTCCGAGTTGTTGATCGTTTGCGAACGCCGACCAAATCGTTCCCGTGCTCGCAAGCGAGAACTTGACCCATGTCCCATTCATTCCAGCGGTCCGACCTTCGTTTCCCAAGAATCCACCCGTATTTTCTTTAGCTGTCCCTGGAAGGAAGTACTCCCAAAACAAGCTCGGATGTCCGCTGTTATACTGGGGATTCATCATGTACCCTGCCTGTATGAATGCATCGTTCGGTAGGTCAACGCCTACCCAGTAGGAGTCGTCAGTGTCAACATGATTGAGTTTCTGATCCAAAATCCTGACTTCGACACTCGCCCCAGTTATTGGCTGCCCGAATTTATCTGCGTAACCGCTGTTGCTTTCTCCCCACGCTCCAACTTGAAACCAGTATGTGTTGGACATCGTCGTTTCCGCCATTCCAGAGTGAGATGGTAGATGAGGCGTTAAGCTAAAGGAACGAACTGTAGGCACTAAGGGTAGAGAGGTAAGAACCAGCAGTAAGAGTAGTCCCTGTCTCATTCGCCACTACGCTACTCTTGAGGAGTGCCACATTTGTTGCAGAACTTCGACCCGGTAGGAAGAGCTTTTCCACAATTTAGGCAAAATTGTCCATTAGAGGTGCTGCTCTTGGCCCGACTTTTTCTGACTTTAGGTCTAGACCTAACAACGTACAATGCAGCTATAATCACGATGACCACAACGACAATTGCCACGATAATCGTGGGGTCTACACCAAAGTTTAACCCTGTGACTGCTTGCGTTATTTGAGTTGAGCTAACCGTTTGCGTTGCCGTCAGCGCCACCTGATTCGTAACCATGTTGTAGACCGTAGAAGTTTGTTCTTGATTGAAAGTAGCGACTAGAACAAATGGGGTCGTGACTTTAGGGACGCTTGCGCCTAGTGTAGTGGATGAAAAGATGAAATAGTACCAGCCGGTTGGTGGGTTTTTCCAATCCAATGAATACGTTGAGATTAAACCATATACCGCAACTTCGGCCGCATACGGTATATTGCCGCATAGTGAATTACTGAACGCATAAAACTGATTCTGGTTCATAATGTAGAAGTCGATTCTGCTGCTTGGCGGTCCAATTGTGCCGGTAACCTCTATGGTGCCTGGGTCAACGGTTATGTTCCATGGATCATAAGTGCAAACACGTCCTGCGTTACTGGCTAATATGTCAGTCGTGCTAATGAAAGTGTTTGACGATACAATCGTTTGGGTCGTAGTTCCGACAGTGTTCGTGGAATAGACAGCTGATGTGAAGAGACCAGTCGTTGTCATAACATTTGTTTCGGTCGTAAATGTCTGACTCGCACTAGATGGAATTGAAGCTATTGCAAACACGATGGATAGAATCAAAAGAAGCGTGCCAAATCGCAAAAGAATCCGAATACTGGCTCAACAGATTTCCATTTAACACTTTACATTATAACGTATGCCATCGGACTGGTGATGATGACCTGCTACCTATCGGTGGCTGTAGGTTTCGCAGCGGTTTTTTATAACGTATGGTCTCTCGCTCAAGACTAATGATTACGTTGCTGATGCTCTTTTCAGTAAATAGTCCCATATTTCAGTTCGGTTGACGATTTCGATCTATGTCTTGTGGTTAGTTATTTCACTTTGTGTCGATTTGCACTTGACAGACCGAATGCCGCAGCGTCTGCTTGAAGGTTCTAGCTTTGCACGGAACTAAGGTACTATTTCTTTTGGCGGTTCTTGGCCTTCTGCTTGGTGGGTTTCCCTGCTTCGAAGTAGGATAATTTTTTTCGCAGTTCAGCGATTTCCTGGTCACGAGCAGTTAACTGCCTTTCAATTTTCGGCAGTTTGCCCAGTATTCCGTCAACAACTTCGTTCTGTTGGGTGGCGAGGCGTTCTATTTTCGTGAGTTGTTCGTCCCGCTTTGCGTCTGTGTTTACGCGTTCTTGCTGTAGGCGTTCAATCTCCCTTTCGAGCTTACTTGTTCGACCGTTGCCCTCCCAAGCCTTGCGTAATTGTTCGTGAACATGGTCCTCATTCTCCCAGAGTTTGTTGTAGCCCTGCTCGGAAAATTGGCTATGACCTATGGTGAACTTGCGAACGTCCCATTCTACGCCTTGCGTTCCGGCGTATGTGAACCAAGCATCCCGAATTTCGTGGCACCCGACACCCTTCATATCGGTAAGTCCGGCTCGACTTCTCGCGCGTCGCCATTCCGCCTGTAGATTGTAGTCCTGAACCATATTGCCCCGCGTATTCGTGAAGGGGAGCCTTCCGCCTTTTCGAAGATAGTTTTCGATTAGATTTCGGGGAATTAGCGAATAGAATTTCCTTTTCGCGTTCTTTCTAGGCGGATGGATGGCCTTGACGTAAGGCTTCTTGGTGGTTAATTGCTCGCTTACGTCCTTAGTAATGTCGGGGCGAGTATTCCATTTGATGAAGCTAACTTCTCCCATGGGTGCATAGGTGAAGATTGTATAGATTGTTTTGTACGGTTCTGGACAGTGGTTGATGATCTCCCTTATTTGATCTAACGTGAGTTCCTTGACATCTCCCTCAGATTTCACAGTGATGCGCTCAGAGGGAAGAAAGACTCCGTGATGTTGCAAGAAACTGCGGAACGATTTGATCTGCATTTTGATTGAGCCAGTTGGAAACTCAAACGCTTGGTCCCGTAGTTCTTGCCATAATCCTCCCAAGTCGCCTTTCATGCTTTTGCAGTGCGCTAGAAATTCAGTCGGTGTTTCACGACGCTTCTCAAGAAGCCTTTGCAATTGATACGCATAGTAAGTGGCTGTTGCGTTGGAGCCCTTCAGGAGTTTGCTATACCAGGGTTTGATTAACGGGTCTTGGATAAACGGTTCAATCTTCGCTATTCTAGCGGTCGTATGGTTTGCCTTCAGGCCCGAATACTGTGGTAAAGGTATAAAAATTCTCGCTATTCTTGAAGGTAAAGAGCTACCCGTTTCATGGTTCGAATACTACCTCATAGTTGAAGATTAGCATTACATATGTGAAACTTCTGATTTCTGACTTGAGGAGACCTTCCGCTACCGGTTTCTGATACGTGAAAATGTCTGTTATGTACCGCAACTCATGAACGGTTAAGAATGAGCTAATGGAACTCTTTCTGGGGTCCCGATCACTCGGAGTTCATCCGGTCCAGGCCTAGAGGTGTCAGGTTGAGTGGGCATTGAGCACGCCATAAGTTTCAGGCTTAACGGGCAAAATGTAACAGTGAACTGTCCCTCTGCTTACACCTTGCTTGAGGTTCTTCGCGAGCAACTGCACGTGACAGGGCCGAAGGAAGACTGCGCTAAGGGCGAATGCGGGGCCTGCACAGTACTGATGAACGGCCAACCCGTCTGTTCCTGCCTCGTCCTAGTTTCACAAGCGCAAGGCTCTGAGGTCATTACATCAGAAGGGCTCGTGAAAGATGGAAAACTGAACCCAGTTCAGCAAGCCTTCCTGGAGGAGGGAGCCGTTCAATGCGGCCATTGTATTCCAGGCATGATCGTTTCAGCCTCAGCACTCTTAATGCGTAACCAGAAACCTTCCGTGGAAGAAATTCGGACAGCCCTATCAGGCAACCTCTGCAGGTGCACTGGCTACAGTAAGATAATCACAGCCGTTCAGAAGGCCGCAAAGAATTGGAGTCATTGAATCTTTGATGCGCTCCGAAATCGATGTAATAACTCCCCGGACCTTGGATGAAGCGCTAAACATCCTCCATCAAGGTCACGCCGAGCTTAAGATTGTGGCCGGTGGCTCAGATGTAATTGTGCAACTTCGAGACGGCGTCCTGAAAGTCGAGAAACTTCTGAACATACTGTCTCTGAAGGAACTGAGATTCATACGGGAGCAAGATGGCTTGATTCACGTTGGTTCCCTAGCCACCTATAGCGACATCACGAATTCCCAGTTAGCGAAAGAGCATGCTTGGGTTCTTGTTGACGCTTCTAGGCAGATTGGTGCGGTCCAACTCCAGAATACGGCAACGTTAGGTGGGAACCTAGGTAACGCTTCACCGGCAGGGGACAGCCTCCCCCCATTGTATGCTCTCGAGGCTGTTGTTGTCACGAGGAGTAAAAGCGGTCGACGCGAAACCCCCGTCGAACAATTTTTCGTCTCCTATAGAAAGACCGCACTTAGGCCAGACGAATTGATTGAAGAAGTCTACTTCAAGCCAATGAATTCAAAGGATCGCGGCGCCTACATGAAACTCGGCCTGCGTGAAGCTAATGCGATTTCAATCGTTGACGTGGCGGTTGTACTGCGCGAGAGAAGCAGGGACGGTTCGTTTGCTGAGGCGAGAGTTGCCCTAGGTGCTGTTGCGCCTGTAATAACGCGAGCTCGCAAGAGCGAGAAAGCGTTAGAGCATACCCCGTTGAAGGAGAAAACGCTGCGGGAAGCTGCCACGCTGGCCGCAGATGACGCTGCGCCGATAGATGACATTCGTGGTTCAGCTGAGTACAGGAAGGAGATGGTCGTTTCATCAGTCTACCAGGCCCTTTACGAGGCCGTGTACGGGAGGAAGAAGAATCACGAGTAATCCTGTCCACATCCGGGTCAGAATCTTTGGCGCTCCTTCGCTCGCGCTGGAGAGCAACGAACTAACACTTGAATTAGGCGAAGGCGCGACAATTGAAGATCTGCTCAACTCCATCCCAGTTAAGGACAAAAACTACCTCTACATTGTTCGAGAAGGAGTCAGGCTCAAACCATCAACCAGACTCAATAACGGCGATGAAATCTTGGTCGTCCCACCGATAGCGGGAGGTTGAGTCAGATGACTGAGACCGTTGTACTCGGCAAGGGAAAAATGAAGTGGGTTGGAAAATCAGTCGTTCGGCGAGACGGTGCGGGCAAAGTTACCGGTGAGACCAAGTTCTTTTCGGACATGTCAGTACCGAAGATGCTCTATGCTAAGGTTGCGAGAAGCAAATACCCTCATGCTCTGATTAAGAGAATCAGCACGGAGAAGGCTGAAGCGGTACCTGGCGTTGTGGCGGTTCTTACCCACAGGGATGTCCTTGGACTCAACGGGTTTGGGATCCTTCTGCCCGACCAACCCGTTCTATGTAACGACAAGGTGAGATACCTAGGAGACGCAATCGCTGTTGTCGCAGCGGAGAATTTGGAAGCAGCAGAGAAAAGTGCGCAGCTCGTCGAAGTTGACTACGACCCTCTCCCAGTCGTTTCCGACCCAGTAGAAGCCATGAAACCTGATGCCCCGAAAGTCCACGAAAAGGGAAACGTCTTGAGGCATTCAATTGTTCGCGTGGGTGATGTCCAAAAGGCATTCCGAGAAGCCGCGGTGGTCGTTGAAAATACGTACCGCACCGGGCGGCAGATGCACATGTTTCTTGAGGTTGAAGCCGGCCTCGGCATGCTCGATGATGAAGGAAGGATCGTGCTCTACGTGGGAGGACAATCACCTTACAGAGATCAAATGCAGGTCTCGAGGGCTCTCGGAATAAAACCTGAACAGGTTAGGGTTGTGTCTACACCAGTTGGAGGTGCCTTCGGCGCTAAAGAAGAGAACACAGTCCAAATTCACCTCGCTATGCTCGCGCTGAAAACGAAACGCCCGGTAAAGATGGTGTGGACTCGGGAAGAGTCCGGGGTCACCGGCATAAAACGCCACCCAATGATAGTCACAACGAAGACCGCAGTGGACAAGGAAGGTCGACTTCTCGCAAATCAAGTCCGCATAGTTGCCGACACGGGCGCATACGCGTCGCTGGGACCCACTGTGCTAGATGTTGCTATTGAGAATTCATGCGGGCCCTACCGAATACCAAACATCGATATAGACGCCTCACTGGTTTACACTAACAATGGCGTGGCTGGTGCATTCCGCGGTTTCGGCGCACCACAAGTCAACTTCGCATTAGAATCTAACATAGACATCATTGCAGGGAGACTCGGTATAGATAGATTGAAGATTCGCAAGAAGAACGTTCTCCGCGAAGGTGAGATTGGCCCCTTCGGTTACAAACTGCGCGGAAGCGTAGGCATCTATGAAACCCTCGAGAAAGCCGAGAAATCTGATGTTTGGAGAAATCGGAAACAATACAAATCCAAACCGTCGGCGCCTTGGTGCAAGAGAGGGGTCGCAGTAACAACGGCTGTGAAAGGTTTTGGTTTCGGAGCATTACCGGATTTTGCCGCCGTCTCAATTCAGATCACACCGGCCGGTAAGTTCGTTGTTGGGGTAAGCTGCCCGGAGATTGGACAAGGAGCTGTGACGGCGTATTCGCAAATTGCTGCTGAGGCTCTGCACTGCGACCTCGGAGAAGTCTACATCGCCTCAGCAGATTCACAGCTAGCACCAGACACTGGCACATCATCAGCATCCATGGCCTTGGTCAGAGGAGGCAACGCGATCCTTGCTGCGGCTCCAAAGATGAACGATTTGCTACTTGAGGCAGCAGCGAAGATTCTCAGCCAACCAAAGGAGGAGCTAACCTTCAAAGACTCCCGCGTGGTTGCGATGAAGAACAAGAACGCTACCACATACACTGAAATCGCCCAATACATGCATCAATCAGGAGCGGAAACCAAGATCGAGGCTGGCTACAATGTCCCACGGGTCGACAAACCCGTCGAAGGGAGCATAGAGATTCCGCACTGGTCCTATATGTACGCAAGCGCAGTTGCGTTAGTGGAAGTAAACACTCTAACAGGAGCCACGAAGGTTATCAAATTCTATCTATCGCCTGAATCGGGAAGAATCATCAACCCACAATCCTACACCGGCCAATGCGAAGGCGCGATAGTCCAAGGCCTAGGCTTCGCACTAACTGAAGAGACCCAGATCCATAACGGCATAGTAAGAACAAACAACTTCACCACCTACATTATTCCGACAATATGTGACATCCCGGAGATTGAAGTGGATCCGGTTGAAACTTACGAGAAGATCGGACCATTCGGGGCGAAAGGCCTAGGGGAGATCGGCATAATTCCGGTGGGTTCAGTCGTGGCTAATGCGATATGTGACGCGACTGGCACACGCGTCTACACATTACCTGCAACGCCGGAAAGGGTTTACAAGGCGATGAAAGAACGGGAAGCTGGAACAAGTGCGAGTTAAGGTTAGGTTATTTCACGAATTGAGGGCGAGCGTAGGCGAGAGTGAAATCGAAGTTCAAGCAAGCACCTTGAACGAAGTGCTCCAAGCTCTCATCAATAAGGACGGAGCCGTTAAGGATATGCTCTTTGACCCTGAAGGGCAACTCCGAGGGTACACCCTTTTCTACGTTAATAATGCGGTTCAGAATCCACCTGATCTTTCGATGAAACTAAATGACGGAGACCTCGTATTACTAGTTCCAGCAGCAGCAGGTGGGTGAGTTAGATGCGTAAGTTCGACATGTACGTCCCAGAGGACCTACCCGACCTACTTCACTACCTAAACACACACCAGTCCGGAGCCCACCTGATAGCGAATGGAAGCGACCTAATCAGCCGAATCCAACGCAGGCAGGTTAACCCCAGAACGCTGATCGACCTTTCAGGTTTAACGGAATTCAATTACGTGAAAAAGGTTGGAGACCTAATCATAATAGGTGCACTAACAACGATATCCGACCTGATCAACTCACCCATCATAGATTCGCGACACGAAGTTTTCCGCGAGGTCGCGGCGAAGTTCGGTGGGCCAGCGATAATCAACGTGGCCACTGTGGGCGGCAACATTTGCGCTGCCTCATCCTCTGAAGACCTCCTACCTGTACTCCTAGTCCTTGACGCACAAGTTCGCATGCGCAGCGAACATGGGGAACGCGTAATGCGGCTTGAGGATTTTCTGAAGGGCAAACGAGTAACCGACCTGAAACCAAACGAAATTGTTGTTGAGACCATGTTCAAGGCACTCGATGACCAAACCGCATGCGCCTTCGAGAAAATTGGGATGAGAAATTCACTGATAATTGCTTTCGTTAATTCAGCTGTCTATCTGAGGCTGGAAAGGAAAACTAAGCGTGTCGAAGATGTTCGAATTGCCTTCAACCGCGTGGGTGGAAAGATCCCGGAACGATCGAAGCGGACTGAAGAAAAATTACGCGGACGAATGCTGAGTGCGCAGGCCGTCGAGGATGCTGCCCATGCTTTGAGGAGCGAGCTGAAGCTAAGTTCAGATTTCAGAGCCTCGGGCGAATACCGCACTGAGGTCGCGGGTGTGCTTTTCAAGCGGGCTCTTGGTAGGTCTGCGAGGATGTTGTCAGGGGAGGAAAACTTTGTCTAAGCATCTTCTGAAGTTCGCGGTCAATGGAAAGGACTACGCATTGATGGTCCAATCCCATGAACGATTATTGGATGTTCTTCGTGACAGGTTAGGTTTGAAGGGTACCAAGGAAGGTTGCAGCACGGGTGACTGCGGCATATGCGCTGTGTTGATGGATGGGAAACTCGTCAACTCATGCTTAATTTTCGCCATACAAGCCAGAAACAAGAAGATCGTAACCATCGAAGGAATCGGAACCGCCGAGAAGCTTCACCCACTACAACGAACGTTCATGGAACGGAATGCGTCTCAATGTGGATTTTGCATCCCAGCCATGATTCTGGCATCAAAGAACCTTCTCGACAAGAACCCCAACCCAACTGAGGACCAGATCCGCAGGGCAACGAGCGGAATCCTATGCCGCTGTACAGGCTACCTGAAAATCTTCGAGGCCGTGAAGGCAGCGGCTCATGAAATGGAGAAATAGGAACCAATGGTTGATGACCAAGCCGCAGTAGAGAAACTCACGAAGAGCAGACAACTGCTAGTTGTGGGCAAAAACATTCAAAGACTCGACTCGGCCGACAAAGTGATTGGCAAACCAATCTACACAATGGATATCGTTCCGGAAAATGTGCTGTACTTGAAGGTTGTGAGATCGAGCGTCGCGCATGCCCTATTGAAGCGGGTTGACGTTACCGAGGCTAGGAAATGGCCTGGCGTTGCGGCGGTTGTCACTGCCCAAGATATTCCGGGCATTAACGAGTCCACAGCACTTTTGCCAGACAAGCCGCTCTTCGCGACTGATAGAGTAAGATTTGCAGGCGAACCAATTGCGGCCATCGCATCCTACGACCCATCCATCGCCGAGGAAGCAGTCGAATTGGTCAAGCTTGAGTACGAACCCCTGCCAGCAGTTTTCTCTCCTGTCGATGCTTTGAAAACGGGCGCCCCAACAATTCACAGGAACGGAAACATAGCCAAGCATATGAAATTGCGAAAGGGGAACGTGGAGGAAGGCTTCAAACAAGCGGACCTAATCGTTGAACGCACGTACAAGAGCCAGTTCCAAGAACCTGTCCCACTGGAAACTGAAGCGGGGTTCGTTGTTCCCGAGCCTGATGGTTCGGTAACATGCGTCGGCTCAATTCAGAGCCCCTTCCACGTCCAAACTGGCATAGCCAAAATTCTGTCACTGCGACCTGACCAGGTTCGCGTCATACAAGCCGTAACTGGCGGGGCGTTCGGTCCAAAGTCCGATGAGATACCGGTTGATGTCTTGGGGATGGCGGCGTTGGTCGCGGTAAAAACCCGGAAACCAGCAGCGCTAGCTTACACTCGCGAAGAATCCATGGTAGGACACACGAAGCGCCACCCATTCGTTACGACATTGAAGGTCGGCGTGAAGAAGCATGGCAAATTCACGGCTTGGCAAGCAACCATGCTAGCGGACACAGGAGCATACGCCTCTCTAGGCCCACTCGTCATCATCCGGGCATGCTTCCATGCAACAGGCCCCTACGTTATCCCGCACGTGAAAACAGACGCCTACTGCGTCTACACTAACAACACCATGGCCGGCTCCTTCCGAGGCTTCGGCGGCCCACAGGCGCATTTTGCGGCCGAATCAATCGCAGACGAGATTGCAAAGAAACTCGGCATGGATCCAATAGACTTCCGCCTGTTAAACATCCTGCGACCGGGAAGTTTGATGGCTACTAGCCAAGTCGTTGACGAAGCATGCGGACTCGAAGAATGCATTAGCAAGGCCGCGAAAGAATCAGATTGGTATAGGAAGCGCGAAGAGTTCGCTAAGATGAGGGGAACCAAGCGCAGAGGCCTAGGCATCGCAATTCTCTACCATGGAAACAGCCTTGGCCCAGAGGGAAACGATTACGCCGCAGTCCACATGCAAATCGACAGGGACGGCACAATCAGATTTAGAACTGGGCTCACGGAATATGGGACTGGAGCACCCTCCGGCCTAATACAGATCGCTGCGGAGACCATGCAACTCCCCATGAACCACTTTAGACTGGAAGCACCCGACACAGATTTCTGCTCTGACACAGGCCCGACTGTCGCTTCGCGAACGATTACAATCGGCGGCCGCGCAACCCAGATGGTAGCGGGCACGTTGAACCAGAAGCTCAAAGATATTGCAGCGGAAATGTTAGGTTGCGCGACCAGCGAAGTCGAATCAGCCGAGGCAAAATACTACCAGAAATCAAAGACACAACATTCCTTCTCCTACCAAGAAGTGGTCGAATACGCTTACAGGCACGAGATCCAGCTGAAAGAGACTGGGACATTTACAGCGCCCAAATGCGAATACAATCCTGAAACAAGCCAAGGAACAACATACTTGCAATACACATACGGCGCAGTCACAGCTGAAGTGGAAGTTGACACTGAAACTGGCAAAGTGCAGGTCAAAAAGATGGTCGCAGCCTACGACGTAGGCAAAGCCATCAACCCGCTATCCGTCGAAGGCCAAATCGAAGGGGGCACAGTGCAAGGATTAGGTTACGCAATTATGGAAGAAATGATTCATAAAGATGGCATCGTCCAAAACCCCAACCTTGCGGACTACTACATACCCACCTCACTCGACATCCCCGAAATCAAAACGATAATCGTAGAATACCCAGGACACCTAGGCCCATACGGCGCGAAAGCAATAGGGGAACCACCAATAGTCCTACCCGCCCCTGCCATCGTCAACTCAATTGACAATGCACTAGGAATTAGGCTGTACGAAATACCCACAACACCCGATAAAGTGTTAATAGCCCTGAAGAGGGCGCGGGAAGCCAAAAAGTAAGCCAGGGAGAAAGAAAAGATATGAAACTTATCCCAGTAGCGTCGGACACTGAGATCATTGAAGAAGCCAACAATTTGATCGAAGCCTCCAAAGCATTCGCTTGGGTAACGATAATCGGCCAAGAAGGATCCAGCGCGCGGCACCTTGGCTCCTCGATGATTGTCACGAGCGAGGGTAGAGTGATCGGAACTGTTGGCGGAGCCATTGCCGAACTCCAACTAATCGACCAAGCCATTTCAGCAATCAAAGATGGAAAACCAAGAACCGTCAAAATGCCCCTCCCTGTATGCGCGGGCGTCATAACCTGCTTCATCAACGTCTTCCAACCACGCGAAACCTTACTCCTAGCCGGCGCAGGCCACGTCGCCCAACCCATGGCTACACTAGGAAAACTACTAGGGTTCAGGGTGGTCGTCGTCGACGACAGGACTGAGTACGCTACAAAGGAAAGGTTTCCAGAAGCGGACAAACTCATTGTTGATGACTGGGAGAAAGCGTTGAGGGAAGTCCCAATTGATGACCAGACGTATGTGGTGATCTTAACCTATGCTGGCGAATCCGATGAATTAGCCCTGAGAACCGTCATCGGGTCAAAAGCAGCCTACATAGGAATGATTTCAAGCGAATCCAAAGCGAAGGCGATTCTAGGGAAGTTGAGAAGGGATAAGATTCCCGAAGACCAGCTCCGCCGCGTGGTAACTCCAATCGGCTTGGATATTGGCGCTGAAACTCCAGCAGAAATCGCCGTTAGCACAATGGCTGAAATCATCATGCGAAGAAAGAAGGCTACCGGCAAGCCGCTTTCAATCGCTGAACGAGAGATCACCAGGACAAGTTAAGCCTCTACGGCTCGGAAAATCACACATAGCTGCAAAAAATTTTGCCCCAGTGCGGTTTACCGATGAAAAGACTCCGGTGCAAGAATAAGTTGCCGCATTCATTTCGTAGATGAGCTCTTCGTCTTGTAGAGGATTGCGCAAAGCACTATCAGAACGGTTTGTCCGACCAAAACTTGAACGGTACCGAGTGGCACCCATCCCCAAGACCAAGACAGCATTCGATGGAAGAAGATATTGGGCATGATTCTCGTGTAGATGAGAAGCAGGTTATCCACTATCGCCATAATCACGAGCGCCACAATTGACAATTTAAATAACTTATTCGCGGCAACGAAAATTCCGCCGAGGATAAACACGACGGTGGCGAAGAGGAAGTATCCGCCAATCGAGAAAGAGAAGAAGATGGCGCGGATTATTGGGACGTGACCGTAAGCCATTAGGAGAGAATCCAACAGGACGAGCACGGCAAGCACATTAGGAGTCTTCAAGTGTGTCAACTACAATGCGTAGTCAAACACCCCGCGCATTTAAGCCTTGACTAAAACAACAGTAGGGTTGAACTAAATTTATACGATGTAGTTTGATTTTCTAATGAACGCCTCTGAGATGGCCCTTAAGCTCACCACCTGATCTGGAATTGGGACGTTTCCATCTGGGCTCGGCGCGACGAGCATATGCGTGACTCCAAGCTTCTCAAGTTCTGTTACCGTGTTCTCGTTTTCAGTCATGCTGCCTGAAAGTAGGGACCTACGTTCCTCTCGTGGGCTAACGTATTCTGACTTTGGGGCCTTCGGCTTTAGGCCAATGCGAACACAGATATCCTTCTCCTTCGCTTGGGGAATACTTCTGAATTCTGAGACGAGCTTTCTGAAGACATCTAGGGGTGCGACGTTCTGATGCCAGGCATCCCCAAGCGTGGCAGCACGTCTCATTGCCGCTTCGCTGTTTCCAGCAATCCAAATTGTGAGCTTAGGCTGGATGGGCGGTGGCTCGAACTGTTAGCACAGTCCTCGACCGCCTTTACAAGAGGGGTTTGGTCAAACGTTCAAAGGTGATTGAGAGGGGTGGAGCCAAGTACGTTTACTCATATGCCGTGCCTGCAGCGATGCAAGCTAACTTGGTTCAGAAAGCATTGACCCAACTCGTCAGCGCGTTTGGACCGTCTATCGTTCCCACAATCTACGATAGTCTTGACCAGATCTCAAAGGAAGACTCTACGAAACTCAAGAGAAAGGTTAGCAGAGGCCGAAGGTAACCCTGATTGGATTTCGGAATTTAGGGCACATACTTTTCAGACCGCAGAACAATCACGTCGATCGCAATCCCTCTGGCCAGCATAGCGTTACTCTACGGCTTCTTCAGAGGGACGTGCAGCCCTCAACTCTTACGAGTCGGCACTCACCAATTCGCTACCGAATCGATCAAGTGATCCACTTAGCTAAGAGCCACTCCTAGGCCCACAGCCCCGGCTTGCTTGTTCAAATTCCGCCTTTTCAACTCTTTTCAGTACGCGCAAGGCAGTTAACGTAATCCACTTACTCGGCTTTCCCTCCTTCTCGAGCGCGAATCGTTTTGGCCGTTTTCTCAACCTATAACCGGCCCCTATCCCCAGATCTGGGTGGACAGCGTCTAGAGTCCAAGTGCCATCTGGACGGCGCTTTTTCTCCAGTATCCGCAGAGCCGTCCTTAACCGCTTGTCCCCAGCATAGCCCAGGCGTGTGATGACATCTAGCCCTACCAGTAAATCGTAGTAGTAGTGGACTGGATAATGAAATCGAAACCAGGGCAAGTATCGCCGACCACCTTGCCTGAATAGTTCCAGGTCGAGGTAGAATTCTACGCCCCTCTCGACCGAACGCTTGATCCGCCGCGTCCACTTTCTTTTAGGTAAGGCGGCGAAAGCGCTCAGGCCTTCCCAGCAATCGAGAGTACCCCTTCCATGAGACTGTTCGTAGAAGCAATGCCAGCCACCGTCATCCATCTGGTTTTCTATCAACCAGTCGAAAGCAGCGAGCACGCGCTTGTCTTCGCCATACCCGCAGACGAGTAGTGTCCTCGCTAAGTTGCCTGTTATGCAAAGTTCACTCCTAGGCGACTCGCCTGGCGAGTCAAAACCGCCGTCTGGCCGAGCGTACTCGTTCAGGAAAAAATCGCATGATTTTCGGATTCGATCATCCTTCGCGGTCAAGCCCAAGTCGGCAAGAACAATGAGCTTCCAAATCGTTGCAGAGTATTTTGGTCGATAGAGATCTTCTCGTGATTCCCAGTATCCGCCGGGCTTTTGCCCCGCAAGGATTTCGCGGGCCCATCCCACCTTGGGAATGTTCGAGTGGGCTTTTCGGACAGCCGTGCTTCTTTTCGAGTGACCAAGCAAATGCACTAACGTCTCGTAGCGGATGACTGGCTGATCTGGTTCGAGTAGCCAATTCAAGACATCTTCCTGTATTCTCATTACCCAAACCACTCATGAGGTTAGATAGGTGAACTTGTCAGCCGCTGATCGACGAGGAGCTGAGCACCGCAACGTAGAGCCGAATTTAGTCGGTCTTCTGGTCTTTCTTATCTTTCGTAAGATCCTGGATGCTGACTACGCCTATCGGCGGGAACCCCATTGAAACGCCGGCTGTGGGCGTGTTCGTTGGGACGAGCATAAGGGTGCCTTTGCTCTGTAGCCCGAGCTCGTAGAGAATGTTCATCCAACGCAATTCCAAAGCACGGATGTTCTTTTCGTACATATTGGCGGCGTCCACCATCTTCTGGGCCGCCTCAAACTCTGCCATAGCCAAGGTCACCCGTGCCCTTCGCTCGCGTTCGGCTTGAGCTTGCCTAGACATGGCATCCTGCAAAGCCCCTGGTATTCCGATATCTTTGACCTCAACAGAGGACACCTTAATACCCCAATGCTCTGTTTTCATGTCAATTATGTTCCGAGCCTCGACGCCCACCTTCTCGCGCTCTGCGAGTAATTCATCAAAACTTACTTTGCCTATAACCTCTCGCAATGTTGTCTGAGCAGCTAAAGTGGTAGCGTCTAGGAATCTTTCGACGTTCAAAATCACTTTCTCTACATCTACAGCTTGGAAGAACATTATTGCATCGACGTTCACGGGAACATTGTCTTTGGTGAAGGTTTGTTCGGTTCTAAATGGAAACGTTTGCACGCGCGTTGAAACGATGTTTGGAATCCGATCTACGAAGGGGATTATGTAAAAGAGGCCGGGGCCCTTCAACCCGGTATAGCGGCCTAGGCGTAGAACGGGAGCTCGTTCCCATTCTCTGATTACCCTAATACCGGAAGCTACGATTATTACAACGAAGAGTAGGAGTATGGCGCCTACGATGAACTCAGGCGTCAATAAATCCTCAAGCGCCAAGGACGTATCCTTCACTTCTGACTTGGTTTCGGCTTCACCTTTAAGGTTAGCCCCTTTCTGTCGACGATTTCGACTTGCTCTCCCTCTTTCACTTCGGCACCGATACTTTCAGCTCTCCAAATTTGGCCCTCTATCCTGACTTCACCTGTCGGGGCGAGGGCTAATATTACCGTCCCGACTTTGCCCACCAACCCTTCGGGGCCCGCTTTTACCTGCATTCGTCTTGCCTGGGCCACCTTGTAAACAACGAACCCAAATATTCCAGACATCACGAGGGCTACCGAGATCAGTGTTTCCCGCGCCGTTTCGACAGATCTTGCTGCGAGTAACTCCCATCCTGGGAGAGGAAATTCCAGGAAACTCCCGAGGATTACCATTCCGATTCCCGCTATGGCGAATATTCCGATGTGCGTCTTGATCTCCAGCAGGGTCAGAGCTACACCAAGAATGAAGAGAAGTATTGCAGCGAGGTTGATTCCTATTGCTCCAAATCCTATCAGCGCAAACAAGACCATCAGAGCTCCGGCAATTTCAACGCCGTAGCCTGGGGTTTTGAACCCTATTATGACCGCATACATGCCAACAATGAAGAGGACGATTGAGATGATGGGGTTCGATAGGAATGTAAGGAGTTGAATGCTAATGCTAGGTGTGTAATTGTAGGTGGGTATTTGTGATATTCCTGAGAAATCGTAGCTCTTCGTATGGGTTACATTGCTTAATGTGGACCTCAAAACGAGTTTCCACACTGAAGTGCCCATCTGTGTGGTCGTAAGAATCAGAGTGTAGGGTTGGAGTTGAGAGAATAGGCTGTCAAGACTGTCGGCAGCAAATTCAACAACGTGAAGCCTAAGTGCCTCCTCGGGGCCGAGGTTGATGTTCTGCGTTACAAATTGCTGAGCTGCGGTCTCGTTTCTGTCGTGAAGTCGGGCGTTGTCCCGCATCAGTCCGGTCAGAGCGTTGATGATTTTTGATTCATTGATGACTTCCCCCGTCGCCGAAACTGGTTGAGCTGAACCTATTGTCGTTCCGGACGCCATCACGGCTATGTCCGACGCCATCAAAATGTATGTCCCACCGCTCCAAGCTGTCGCACCTGAAGGAGTGACCCATACAACAATGGGGATTGGCGAACTGTTGAAGTCATTCATAATATCCGTAACAGACCCCAAGTCTCCGCCGGGAGTGTTAAGCTCATATACTATGAACCGCGCTCCCCCAGCGTTTGCCTCATCTATGGAACGCGCCACCAGCTCTACGGTTGGGCCTGCTATGTCTGAACTTATGCTAACGACAAGTACGCTGCCCTGAGCTGAAGCGGTAGGCTGGAACGCAATGGTCACTACGACTGCAAGAAGGGCGACCAGCATTATGGCCTTCATATCGTTCTGGAGTCTCTTCATTGGTTAGAAAGATAGCTTCCTTTAAAGTGTGCTTCAAACTTACGAACGCAAGCAGTCGCTACAAATAAGGAACCACGTCGATGAAGAAAACGACTTCACGAACACAAATCAAGATGATAAGAATAATCGGCCAGCGGTTTCCGGTTAAGGTTTGGAAGGCTGGATCCCCCTTCGAAACTTTAGTTAACACGATACTCTCACAAAACACGAATGATCGAAATAGCGACGCGGCAATGAGAAGACTCCGAAAACGCTACCGGATCACACCGGAAGTCCTATCGAAAGTAAAAGTTAGGCAACTGATCCCTCTGATCCGCTCAGCTGGGTTGTACAAGTCTAAGGCGCCCAGGATCAAGGAAGTTTCAAGGATCGTCAAAGAAGAGTATGGCGGCCGCCTCTCACCCATACTGAACCTTCCATACGCGGAAGCAAAAGCGAAGCTCATGGAGATGCCAGGGGTGGGACCGAAGACGGCGGACATCCTGCTTGCATTCGTCGCAAAAAACCCAGTAATTCCAGTTGACACGCATATCGCACGAGTCACCAAGCGGCTTGGAATTGCTCCGACCAACGCCAATTACGAGAAGACCCGGACATCATTAGAGGCGTTAATCCCTCCGGAGGACAGAGTGAAGTTGCATCTGTCGGTTATCGCATTCGGCCGCGAAATCTGTAGGGCACCGAGGCCGCGATGTAGCACTTGCCCAGTTAACGAATGGTGCCCGAGCAGCACCTTTTAGCATGGATTACCAGATTTTTCTCGTCAAAAATGCTTTTTAGCGAAAGGCGTTCTCTGAACTAGCCGGTGGCTTCTTAGTGCCAGTAGAATTAGCAGAAGAGGACATACCGTTCTATGCTGAAGTGACCGCAGGCGGCAGAATTACTATACCCGAAGAAATCCGCAAGATTTTCGAAATCAAAGATGGCGACCCGGTATTCTGCAGGCTGAAGATAATGCATAAGAAAAAGAACAACAATGCACCGAAGGAAACCAAACCTGCTACTTGACAGGCGCCGTCGATAATAGTGTCCGGCCCAGTGGGGTTAGCCTCACTCTAAGCCTCCCGCGTTGTCCACGTTCAACTTCAACAAGGCCTAATTCTTCCAAGCCTTGGCCGTCTTTTGATCCCCTGATATGATAACTCAGCAACGGTTTTCCGTAATTCGACGTTGCGCTAAGCTTCTCTAAGCTCTCGACATCACCGCCTGACTGCTCGATTGCCCGCAATATTTCCAACTTAGGTTCGGTGACCACTTGGGTGTAACTGAATTTCATTACTGGAAGGATTGCCGTCTGGTCACCCATTACGTCGAATGCTTTGACTCCATAAACGAATGCTGCCGTGACACCAGCGCAAGTCAAATGTTTGTCTGCGGACCCGACGTTTATGATGAAATCCTCGAAGTTCTGCGACTCTTTGCGCACGATCTGGCCAAACGCGTCTAGCATACTCGGTATTGACGCATCTTTGACCTGAACAATTTCGACTAAGAGTTTTAGTGTGTCCTTGAGTTTGCCGGAAAGTGTTTCTGCTTGGCTAATGTATTCGGGAGACGAAATCAGAATGAGTTTATGAACGGAGAAGTTTCTGAGCCCTACAAGGACTGCGTCATCGCTGCCGCCGAGAATAGCGATCTGGAGAGTCTTCAGCGGCATGGTTCGTGGCTTCTATGCGCCTATAATTAAACGCTTACAACTTCCCTTATACGGACGTTCGCTTCACAGGGCCGAACTCTTCGTGGCTGTCTACTGGTGGGGGAGAAAAGTTGGCTAGGTCTTATTCGACACGAATCTCAGTTGCTGGGTCATTGCTTCTTTCTTCACCACTCTACATTTCAGTTTTCTTGATGCGATTCAGCTTCGGCCTCGTTCTCTTCACGCTCCCAATCTACCTTCCCAGAGAGGAGTTCTCTAACTTCGTGGTAGGAGTAATTGCAGCCGCTTACCCAATTACGGAGATTCTTGCTGCCCCCGCAATCGGTGTGTTGGTGGATTGGTTTGGGAGAAGAAAGTGGATTTACCTTGGCTTGGCGCTCTCAACCTTTGCGTTGTTTGCCTTCACCTTGAATACTGCGGTTTACTATCTCGTGCTCGTACACGCCGTACAAGGTCTGGCCGCGGCTATGATCGTCGTGAGTACGTTGACCATGGCAACAGACGTGAGTACAACTGCGAACCGCGGCCGTGAGATGGGGATATACGATTTCGCTAACCTCGGGGGATACGTGGTAGGTATTTTTGCAGCAGGGGTTTTGGTGCGAACACATCTGATAGTAGCCCCGTTCTATTTCGCTTCAGCCCTGGCGGCGGTCGGGGCGGTCTTCGCATATTTGAGAGTGAAAGAAGCGAAGACGTATGCGAGGCGTTCCGCCCTCTCCCCGATACGAACCCTGCAACTCCTCTTGACCGATAAACGCGCTGCAGCAATGTTTCCAATATGGTTGTCCGTAACCATATTCATCGGAATGGCTCTCACATTCGGTCCGCGCTTTGGCCCTTCGCCTCTCCTAACGAGCTTCGTAATCGCAGGCATAGTTCTGCTTCTAGCGTTTTCGCAACCATTCTTCGGCCACCTTTCAGACCATTACGGCAGAGATAGGCTGATGATGCTGGGAATGGTTTCATTGATCGGCTTTTTCGCTACGGTTATCACAATGTTCAGGCACCGCTTGGACTTGATTTATGTTACTCCATTCCTCGTTGTGTTCGGAGTTGGAAGTTTTGCCTTTGCTCCAGCGGCCCTAGCATCACTCGGAGACCTAGCCCCCGAGCGAGGCCGTGGAACAACAATGGGGATTTACAGTGTAGTAATTAGTTTGGGAACAATTATAGGCCCATTGCTTGGCGGATATTTGCTTGACCGGTATGGGATCTCAAGCTTGTTCTACGCGGGCCTAGTGATCCTCATCGCTGCGATCAGCATTGCAACTGTCATAATAGGGCCAGATTTCAGAAACCTCAGACCTGTATCTTGGAGAGGTGGGAGATCACGTCCATCTTCGTGAGCACACCAATCGCTTTCCCATCCCGAACAACAGCCACTGCGTTGTATTTTCCGGCAAGTTGCTTGTAGAGATTGGATCTTTCCGCTCAACGATTGAGCCGCCAGGCTTTAATAATTCCTTTCGTTCAGCATCGTCGATCATCGCAACTCCTATGCGATCCTTCATGCTACCTCCGGGATTTAGGTCCTGAAGCTTCGCAAGGATAAGGCACTAGGCGCCGTTAGTGACCTTGTAAACCTAACCAGCGGGGTCTTGCCAATTAGGCCGAGAACGTTCTCGTAGCAGTCCAAAACCAATCATTCAGTTAAATCACTCGTGGAAATCTATAGCTTATGCCTCGCCTGATTTGATTTGCATAATCAATAAATCGGACTGAGCCTCCCTCCGCACCATGGAAGCGGTATTCCTCGTTCAACCTTGGGTCCAACCGAGCACAGCAATGGACTGTTGCAAACTTTGCTACCAGGAGAGGGAGGGCAAGAGCCACTTGGAATGTAAACGTGCTCACTTAGCTGCATACAACTCCCTGCTCGCTGTTCTCAAACTTGAGAGAGGCGCAGAGTTCGAAACAGCTTTGAAACGAATAGAGGAAGCGAAGGAAAAATGTATCTCAACCGCAAAGCCAGACGAACACTGCCACGCAAAATCTCAGGAAGCGTCGAGTTACACCAAGGGACTCTATGATAAGATTCTAGATGAGTATAGGAAGAAGCTGCCGAGCAGACCGCCACCACCTCGTACTTAGTAACTCCGCTCTATCACCGCCCCTTTCCTCGCGTATGGATCCCTTAGGGTCTTCACAATTTTGGGTCATGTTTAAGGCGAATGCCGACAAGAACAGTGGGTTTGAGTAGAATTGGAACCGAAAAAATCGCCAAAGATACATTGGATGGATTGGACTGACGAGGCCTTTGAGCGGGCGAAGAGTGAGAACAAACCCGTTCTTCTCGATATTAGCGCTGTGTGGTGCCATTGGTGCCATAGATTGGACCACGATACATATTCTGTCCCGGAAGTTGCTGAGTATATTGAATCCAACTTTATTCCAATCCGAGTGGACACTGATAAGCGGCCCGACATTAACCGAAGGTATAACATGGGCGGATGGCCAACGACCGCCTTCCTCACCCCCGACGGCCGCGTGATTGGCGGTGGAACATACATGCCGCCTGAACAGATGCGGCAGGTCTTGAGGGATGTTAAGTCATTTTGGGGGAAGTCCCAAGGTAAACCAGCACCTGAACTGGAGATGCCCCCACCTGAGAGCATCCCGACCGGCCAACTGTCGCCTCTAATCGTTGATGAGATTCTTGGGGAAGTTGCAAACAATTTCGACCCTATCTACGGTGGGTTCGGTTCGCAACCAAAATTCCCCAACACCGAAGCCCACGAACTCGCCCTCTTGAAGTACCATTACAGCGGCAACCACGAATTCCTCCGATTCGCGCTTTTGACGCTTCAGAACGTTGGACGCAGCGGCACATACGACAAGGAGATGGGGGGCTTCTTCAGGTACTCAACGCTGAGAGACTGGAGCGTCCCACACTTCGAGAAGATGTGCGAGGATAACGCGAAATGGTTAACCCTGTATCTGCATGTGTATCAGGTTACGGGCGAACCATTCTACGCTGACATCGCGAGGGGAATTATCGATTACGTGAACACCTGGCTAAGCGACCAAGAGCATGGATGCTTCTACGGCAGCCAAGATGCTGATGAGGAATACTACAAGTTAAACAAGGCCGAACGTGCGAAAACAAAACCACCGTTCATTGACAAACACATTTACACAAACTGGAACGCAATGATGACCTCCGCATACTTGGAAGCATCCTTCACACTCGGCGAAATGTCCACCCGAGAATTCGGACTGAAGAGTTTGGAAAGGCTGTTGAACCTCAACCATAAGCCAGGCGAGGGCATGTACCACTATCACGACGGCCGGCCACACCTCGAGAACCAACTTGCTGACCAAGTGCAAACTGCGAAGGCCTTGTGTTCTGCTTACGAGTGCAGGGGTGATCGAAAGTTTTTGGAATTAGCAGAAGAACTGATGGAAATTGCTGGACGAAAATTGTATGATGGAGAGTATGGCGCTTTCTTCGACACAATCGTGGACCTCAACGCGCCTGGCTTTCTAAGTAAACCTGCGAAACCGCTTGAAGAAAATAGCACTGCGGCCCTAGTATTATCGAAGCTATTCCATCTGACTGGGAAGCAGGTTTACCGAAAGCAAGCTGAGGAAACATTGAAGCGATTCGCCGAAATTTACCCTCAATTCGGGTTTATGGCAGCTGAATACGCCATAGCAGTAGACACGTTCCTTAACGAACCGACAACTGTGCGCATTCTGGGTTCACCCGAGAACCCAGGGACGAAAGGCCTCGTGACGGAAGCACACCGAGTCTATGAACCGCGCAAAATCATCCAAGTCCTAGACCCGAAGAAGGATTCCGAAACGATAGCTGCCCTCGGCTATCCTAACGCGGAACAACCCACCGCCTACGTTTGCGTCGGAACAGTTTGCACAGCACCGATCATAGAACCGAAACAAATCGGGTTGGAAATAGGCAGAATGATAGCTGGGCGACTTAAGAGGTAAGGTTCAGATCTGTAATTTCTAACTTTCTTTTGATTTCTTCCATCTCGTCTGGGCGCACGAGTTTCCTTGCAGTGAAACCTGCGCTGTCGTTCGGATCGCGTGGAATTATGTGGACGTGCACGTGCGGTATGAGTTGGTTGGCGGCCGCGCCGTCATTTATTGAAATGTGTGATGCGGATGCACCGACTTTCGATATTATGTGGCGGTTTAGGGCCTGGACCCGTGCGTATAACGCGCAGAACTCTCTCTGGGGTATGTCGTTGACGCGTTCAAAGTGCTTCTTTGGCAGTACGAGTGTATGTCCAATGGAAATTGGATACTTGTCTAAGAAAGCTATGTACCCTTCATCTTCGTAGATAATATATGACCCCGTAGCCCGCTTGACGATGTCGCAGAAGACGCATTCCAAACCGACAACATTTCCTTTGGCATCACAATACGGGTTAGTAGGGCCGCCTAAACAGTTAACCATTCGCTCCTGTGGTAATTTACGCCGAAAAGACGGTGGTTTTGTCTTTCTCTCTGAAGTTTACGTGAAAGACACTTTCACTTAGCTCTCTTGTTTATTTTTACAGGGTGTCAATTATCCTTTTGTGAGGTACTTTGCCGCTGAGACCTCTGCTCTTGAAGACTCTGGGCAGTGAGGCCCGGTTGAGGATCCTGTTGGTTCTAGCTCGCAATCGGAGTGAGGATTTGACCATCTATAAGATTGCAAAGTTCAGCGGGCTGGATAGGAAGGTTATACGGAAGCATTTAGAGAAACTGATAGCGGCGAACCTTGTTCACATGAAGAGTTACGGCCCCGTATACGTCTACGGCATAAACGGCGACAGCGCCCCCGTCCAACGAGTCATAGACCTATTCAATGAAGCAAGGCTACTAGCACAAGTCCCAGTTCAACTACACTGGTACGACATACGCGCTTGAGCTTCAGTTCTGCCAGGCAGCAAGCCCAAACAGGTTTGTCAAGCCTCATGAACAACTTGAATATTCTACGGACAAAGCCTAGTTGGAGGATAGTGTCGTGGCTAAGACTTCGCTCGGTCGGGTTGCATACTTGTTGGTTCTGGTTGGCGGCATTTTGATGATTCTGCTCAGCGTGCTCAGTTTTCTGGGGATCGAATTCATGAGTTTCGGGATGCCTGGGCTCGGGCTCTCCGCTAGCTTTGGAGCGATACTGGGCATAATACTTGGGATAGTCGCTATCTTCGGTTCGAAGCATGTTACTGAACTTGTCTGGGCAATCGTTCTCATAGTCATCGGCTATGTGGGCGCAGGAATCGGTGGCCTCCTTGTCCTGGTTGGAGGCATTCTAGGTTTACTCTCGAGGTACATCTAGTAGAGTGGCGGAACCGAGAGTCCTAGGTTGGCCTTGTGCGTCTAGGCCTGCGGCCGCGTTATGTGCAGATGGCTTCAATTTCGGCTACGAGCTGACGGTTGGTGAAGTTCTGCTGTTCAATCGCGCTGGAAGGACAGGCCGCCACGCAGACGCCACATCCTTTGCATAGGGCCTCGTTTACTGAAGCGAGCTTCCTTTCCTCGTCGTAGGTTATCGCGTGGTATGGGCATAATTCAACGCATATCTTGCAACCAGAGCATAAGGCCTCATTGATTACTGCGATTGCGGGTTCAAGTTCCACTGCCTTCCTATCAATGAGCGAGAGGACGTTGGCGGCTGCGGCCGCTCCCTGTGCTACGCTATCTGGAATGTCCTTTGGCCCTTGGCAAGCCCCTGCAACAAAGACCCCATCGACGGCCGTGGAGACGGGTGCAAGCTTCGGATGTTTTTCTAGGAAGAAGCCATCCTTGCTTCTGCTGATTGAAAACGTGTGTGCAACATCGAGTACGTCCCGCCTGGGCTCAAGTCCAACACTAAGAATCACCATATCGACTGGGATCCTCCGCACGATGCCTAGAAGCGTATCTTCAGCCACAACCACTAACTTGCCTTTCTCGGAGGTAGCTTCGCTTACGTTCGTAACTTCGGCTACCCTTCCGCGGATGAAGGTTACGTCTTCTTCGAGTAGCCGTTTGTAGAATTCCTCGTAGCCTTTCCCAAACGCCCGCATGTCAATGTAGAATTCGTATACCTTCCCGGCTGTCTTCTCCCGAACCAGGTGAGCCGTCTTTAGTGAGTACATGCAGCAGACTCTTGAGCAGTATTCGTTGTAGTTGTGATCTCGGCTTCCAACGCAATGGATGATTGCCACGCTCTCAGGAGTCTTACCGTTCTTGAGAACTACATTGCCCCCCGTTGGGCCTGAGGCGTGCGTCAACCGTTCGAATTCCAGGCTTGTTATGACGTTGGGCAACCTGCCGTACCCGTATTCTTTGATGCGCGCGCCGTCGAAAACATCGAAACCCGTGGCGAGGATTGCTGAGCCAACGGGCACCTCAACAAACTTCTCTTTCTGTTCAAAGTCTATTGCGCCCTTCGGGCAGAACTTCACGCAGACCTTGCAGACACCTTTTGTGAAGTATAGGCAGTGTTCCCTGTCGATGACCGGGGTGCCTGGGACGGCTTGAGGGAACGGCCGGTAGATTGCCTTTCTTTTGCCTAAGCCGCAGTCAAACTCGCTTGGTACGCTTAGTGGACATTTTTGTTCGCATTGGCCGCAGCCTGTGCATTTCTCCTCGTCGATGTACCTCGGCCTCTTGCGTATTCGCGCGGTGAAGTTCCCTACGTAGCCGGAAAAGTCGGTAACGACGCTGTAGGTTAGGAGCTCAATGTTCGGGTGATGGCCTACGGACACCATCTTGGGAGTGAGGATGCAGGCCGCGCAGTCGAGTGTGGGAAAAGTCTTGTCAAACCGCGCCATGTAACCCCCGATTGATGATTCCTTCTCTACAAGGTACACCTTCTTCCCCGAATCTGCAATTTGAAGCGCAGCCTCAATTCCCGTGATGCCGCCTCCAACGATCAACACGTCTGGGTTCACTGGGACCTTCTTTACCTCGAGTGGTTCGTGGAAAGCCACACGCATTACGGCTGCGCCGACGATGGCCTTAGCGCGTTCAGTCGCTAACTCTTTGTCTTCCGTTATCCACGAGCATTGTTCCCGTATGTTGGCCATTTGAAACAGGAACGGGTTCAGGCCCGCGCCGGCAACCGCGCGGCGGAAGGTTGTCTCATGCATCAACGGGGAACATGAAGCAACGACTACTCGGGTTAGACCAAGCTCGCTGATATCCTTCCTGATCATTTCTTGCCCTGGGTCGGAGCACGTGTACTGGTAATCCCGGGCCACAACTACGTTAGGAAGACGACACGCATACTCGGCAACGGCCTTGCAGTCTACGGTGCGGGCTATGTTCGTCCCGCAGTGGCAGACGTAGACGCCTATCTTTTCTGGCAACTCTCGTACAACCACCAAGTTTTCTTCAGCAATTGTTTGCTAGGCGTTAGCTCGTCGTCAACGCCAAGCGATTTTCTCGAGAAACCGAAAGCTAGGCCGAGAAGTTGTGTAAAGTATAGGATTGGAATTTTGAAGTCTGTTCCGAAGAGATTGTTCACATTGCCCTGATACGCTTCCAGGTTGATGTGGCATAATGGACAGAGAGTGGCAATGCACTCTGCACCATTTTGCTTCGCCGCTTCGAGGATGTTTCTTGTCAAACCCAGTGCAACGTCTTCGTTAGTCATCATTAACATGCCACCGCAGCATTTTGTTTTCAACGGAAAATCGACCGGCTTGGCTCCCAGCCAGGAGAGCAGCTTGTCAAGCATCATTGGGAACTCCTTGTCGTCTATCTCTCCGAACGGCCGCGTCAGCTGGCAACCATAATATGGTGCGACCATTAGATTGGTGAGTGGCTTCTTTGTTCTGGCTTTGACCTTGCCTTCCCCAACTTCGTTAACAATCACTTCGAGGAGATGCCTAACCCTTGCCCCTCCCTGATATTGCATACCTGTAACGCCCAGAGCTGCGTTGACTGCCCTCCTCAGTTTCGGATCTTCGCCCATGTAGCGGTTCGTCTTGGTTAGAGTTGTTAGGCAGGCGGGGCAGACTACGACTAGATCTCTTTTTTCTTTCTCCGCCAACGCCAAGTTTCTTGCTGAGAGAAGGTGTGCCCTCTGTTCGTTGATGGCCATGTATGACGTGGCGCCGCAACAGTTCCAGTCAGTTAGCTCAGTTAGGTTGATGTCGAGTGCCTCGCATACAACACGGGTGGCCTTATCGTAGGCTTTGTTCATTCCTTCGACCGAGCAACCCGGGTAGTATGAGAATTGAACCTGAGACTGCAACCTTCTACTGCGCCCCCTTTGCGGCTGTTCCCGCATGCACTCCTGAGACCAGCATCTCAGTGCTCTTGCGTAAGTCGCGTGTTCCCTTGATGCGGTGAGGAATGAGAGGCATTCTGCCACGCATGAAGAGTTTGTAAGCCCGCGGAATCATCTTGACGATGGAAAAGGGATTTGTCTTCATCATGAACTTGCTAACGAGCTCGGTTTCTGATATTCGGCCGTACTTATCGACGATGCTGACGAATAGTTTCGATACCATTGGCGTTTTAACATTCTTCGGAACAAGGTTGAACTCGATTGCGAGCCGTTTGAGCTCGTACATGACGTCTGTTAGTTTGATTCCTGAAGGGCACCTGACGGTGCAGGAGTAGCATGAGACGCAGAGCCAGATTGTGTTGCTCTTCAGAACACGATCAAGCATTCCAGCCCTAAGCGCTGCAATGACCTCTCGTGGCGTATAGTCCATCGCGTAGCTCGTCGGGCAGGAGGCACTGCAGGTCCCGCATTGAATGCATTCCTTGACCTTCTCCCCGCCGGGTATGGCGTAAACGTCCTCGAGGAACACTTCGCTTAGCGAGTCCACTCTCCGATCCGCGTGCTCCATTTGCATGAGTATCGCACGACGCGTTAGGAAAGTAGGGTCTTATGTTTAGCATATAGACTGGCATGGCAAGTATAGAACAATAAGTAGACTAAATGCATCGCATCCCATCAATACGCCAATAATTGACCGATTACAGGGATATCACGAAGAAGAATGAGTGCAATACGCCCGGAACAGGTCCTCAAGGTTCTCGAGATTACGGACTCATTGAACCTGCACCGAGAGTCCGTCGTCATACCGCTAAAGACCGAAGAGAACGGGAACATTACGATTCTCCCCGACGGACGCCTCCGAATAGTATGCCCAGAAAGAGAACAGTTCACACCTTGGCTAGAGCAGCTGCGTGCTGAGTTGCAGGGGATAGATCTATCAAAGGTTAGACAGTAGAAGCGAGATAGCTCGCTCACAACATGGACTTAACCATTTTATGATGTCGCAGGTCACTAATCAAACGAGATATGACTTGAATCACAAGGGCATGCGGGCCGCTTTGCCCATTTTTCTTCCGGCAATTCTAGTTCGAATGATAATCGCTCCATTTACAGGGCATCCCTATGATCTCAGCATCTGCATGGCAACCGGTAGAAATGTAGCGAACCTGACCTCACCCTATCAACTTCATCTGAGCCTGAGTTATCTCCCGCTCTGGGCCTACTGGTGTGGCTTGGCTTAAGTTATTCCAACGAATGATGCCAGCTACAGTTTTTTTCCACATCTTCCTCATTAAACTTCCAATAATTCTTGGGGCATATTGCCTGTAAGTAGCATTGACGCTAATTCGCAGCATGATCAGACCATTTAGGGCGCAAGAACTCGAGCTTAGAGCTTAGGGGAAGAGGGAGCAGCCGCTAATAGTTAGCGTGTTGCCCAGTTTAGAATTGTTTCTTGCTCCGAGTCAACCTTTCTCAGGTTAGCTGCTCGAACGCCGACCAGGCGAATTTTCTCCGGGGTATTCTGGAATTCGCGGAAGAGTTTTCTTACATATTCTGTGATTACCGCTTTGTCGTTGGTGTACCTTGTGTGGGTTCTTGCTCGAGTGAAGGTTGTGAAGTCTTCGAGGCGTACCTTGATGCCCACGGTGCGGAAAAGGACCTTCTGGGACAGGACACGAGCGTGGACATCATCGATCAGCGAAGCAAACGCTTCCATTACCTTTTCCCGGTCGGCTACGTCTTCTTCGAACGTGGTTTCTGAGCTGATGGATTTGATTGAGTAGGATGTTATTACTTCTTCGTCGTCTAGGCCGTTGGCCACCTGCCAAAGGCGCGTCCCGTACTTACCGAAGACCTCAACCAACTTGCCGGGATAGGTTGCGGCGAGATCCCCAATCGTTTTGATACCCATCCCCTCAAGAACCTCAGAACTCTTCTTACCGACACCGCTAATCTTTCCTGCAGGTAATGGAGATAGAAATTCGTGTACTTTCTCTGGCGGAACTATGGTTAGGCCGTCTGGTTTCTTGAAGTCCGTGGCGATTTTGGCGACTGATTTGTTTGGTGCGAGGCCCACCGAACAAGTGAGCTGAGCCTTCCCCTTCACTTCATCCTTTATTTTTCTAGCCAACGCAGCCGCTTCTCCAAAGCTCGTGATTTTTCCTGAAACGTCCATGAATGCCTCGTCGATGCTCATAGGCTCAAGTTTCTCCGTGAACTGCTTGAGCAGTTGCATGACTTGCTCTGAAACCTGTTCGTAGAGGGGGAAGTTTGGCCTGAGGTAGACGCCGTTTGGGCATAGCCGGTAGGCTATGGAGATGGGTTGGGCGGAGTGTACGCCGAACTTTCGGGCCTCATATGAGCAGCCGGCGACGACGCCCCTGCCTTTTCCACCTTTCGGGTCTGCTCCAACTATAACGGGCTTACCGCGCAAGTCTGGGTTCTCGCGTTGCTCAACGGACGAGTAGAACGCATCCATATCGATGTGCATAATAGCCCTGAGCAACTTCCCACGCGCGGATCACAAGCGTAATTTGATAATAGATAAAAGATTAGGAGACCTCAGTGTCGAAGACCACGCTCAAGCAAATCCTTCTCCCGCCGACGATCCTCTGCTAACTCCCGGAGAAGGATTATGGGTATACATGGCGGTAGCCGCCATCCTAAACCCGTAAGCCTCCTTTTTCTACTCACAAGATAATCACTTCCGACCCAGCCTCTCTCAACACAGACCTTCGAAGTAGCTGTAACCTTGGACCCGCCGAACCAGCTTCCAACCTAAGGGTTCAAAACAGAGCTGCTTTGAGAGGTATGGTGTTCGAGGCTTACGAGGCTAAATGAAAGCGGTTGTAAACGGCAGGGAGATTTTCTACGTTGAGGCAGGTATCTCAAAAGCAGCGCCTATCGTTCTGATTCACGGCTTTCCCTTCAGCCATGAAATGTGGGACCCGCAAATTGAAGCCCTACAGAAACGGCTTCGAGTTTTCGCTTACGACCTTCGTGGGCATGGAAGGAGTGGCGTTGGCGATGGGCAGTATACGCTTGAATTCTTTGTAGACGACCTTCTCGTACTGCTTGACCACCTAAAGATTGAGAGAGCAGTGCTTTGCGGTTTATCGATGGGCGGATACATTGCGCTAAGGACCGTTGAGAGAAACCCTGAGAGGATTCAGGGGCTGATTCTTGCTGACACGCAAGCGAAGGCGGATTCTAACGAAGCCAAGTTGAAACGCGCGGCCGCAATCAAATCCGTCAAAGCCAACGGCGTCAAGGCTTACGCAGAGGGCTTCGTGAAGTCTGTCTTCGCCCCACAGACCTTTACCAACAACAAGGCTATCGTTGAGAAGATTAGGAAGACAATTGAGGCGAATTCTTCCCTCGGCATATGCGGAGCATTGTTGGCTTTAGCGAGTAGAACAGATACAACTGAGGCGCTGTCGGGCATTAAAGCTCCAACGCTCATTTTAGTTGGCGAATATGACGCGCTTACGCCCCCCTTAGCTTCGCAGGAAATGCACAACAAAATTCCAAACTCTGAAATTCACGTGATCCCTAACGCCGCGCACATGAGCAATTTGGAGAATTCCGACGATTTCAACAAACACTTGTTAGATTTTCTTGGCAGATTGCAGATGTAGTTCAGATTGGGGAAGGCTCTGTCCCAGGTAACACGAATTTGCCTCCGGCTTGCTTCCTCATCATTCTACTGCCGTTACTGGAACCGCCGGCATTAGCTTCTCGGAAATCTTCCGTAAGAGGTTTGCTAGGTTAGCTCCTGTTTTCGAACTTATTTCCAGTATTTCATCGTTTCCGAATATCTTGCGAGTTTCCTCGAGTACCTTGTCCAAGTGTTCACGTGTCGCAAGGTCCACTTTGTTTATGCAGATTAGTACTGGAACGCCGTGGATTTCTTTATTCATTATCTCATGCGAGGCCGTGACCTTTCGTATTACTGTTTCAATTTCCTCACTGCCGTCAACGAAGAGGAGGATTAAGTCCGAATTTGCGAGTTCATTTAATGAAGTGTGAAAGGCGTTGAGCAGAAGGGGGCTAAGGTCATCGATGAATCCAATTGAATCAATCATGATGAAGGAATCATCAGAGTCCCCCTTTGTGTGCAGGGAGACTTTTCGGGCAAATGTGGAGAGCGTCGTAAAGGGTCCCAAGCCAATGTCCTTCGATTCTGACGCGAGTCTGTTGAATAGCGTAGTCTTACCGCTTTGTGTATAACCTGTTAAGGACACGATTCGAAAACCAGCCTTTCCTCGTTGTTCGCGAAGCTGTCCGCCCCTTGACCTCATATCGCGGAGCTTACTTTCGATTTTGCTTATCCGTTTGCGCGACATGGCCTCGTAGACTTCGTATGGGTACCGTCCCGGACCGCCCCGTCCCATCTGTTCGCTAATGATTCCACGCATTCGAATGGATTCTCTGCCCCAAGAAAACGTGTACCGCAACCTAGCCAATGCGATTTGCAGCTTAGCTTCTGGTGTAGCGTTGCGTTTTTCGAACACTTCTAGAACCAATAGGTTTCTGTCAAGAACATGGATTGCTTCGCCAAGTTTCTTCTTGATTCGGAACATTTGGCCTGCCGAAAGCTGTCGGGTGAAAATTACTGCCTCGATTGAATCCTTTGCTACGATCTTGGCGACTTCCTCAATTTTTCCTTCCCCTACGCAAAATGCGGAATCCACGAAGTCACGATGCTGTACAACTTGGCCTACCACATTGTAACCCGCAGCCTTCGCTATGTCGCTAACTTCATCAATTCGAGGTTTAGTGCGTCGGACGATGCACTCTACGAGAAGCGCTTTCAGATTCAACACAGACTTTTACTGTAGAACACGCCTTATTCACTCAATGCTGAAACTCATTTTTCTAGCGGCCTCTACTCTGGCACATGTAACGCAGAGACCCTCCGTCGAGGGTAATCCGATAGAGTAGACAGGTGAGCCGCATTTCTTGCATCTTGCTTGAGTCATCACCATTACATCCTTCAAGGTCCTAATGTGGGTTGCTAAGTATAAGGACGAGGACCAATGCCCCCGTTTCACGGAGCCAATCAGCTCGAAACGAACCGCATTCTTGCTGATTATCTGAATACTCTCGTCGAGGGAGCACGCTGCAGCATCAATATTCTTGCATCTCGCGCACTACGCGTGAGGTAAGGTTGACCGTGGCGGTAAAGAAGAAGTTCTTCTCACTAGCATGTTTTCGGTAGTTCCCCGTGACACCCATATCGCCCTTCGCGTCAGGGGACATCTGACCCTCAATTGCAAAATAATCCAGAACAGCCCCAAACTTAGCCTCAAGATAGCCTCTGAGCAACTGATCTAATTCGCTCGAATTCATGACCACACCATTGGCCGCCCACGCTCATAATGCTAGCGACATATCCATTTCCGGCTAGGTTGACTGAGGGACAATTGTTCAGTCTTCATTGAACCTGAGTGTGGGATGCCTAGAAAGCGTAGCCGCGGTTCCTTCAGCTTCTCGAGAAGGTCAGCGATGTCCTGTTGTGCTTTCGCTATTGCTGTGATTACGTTTCTGGTTTCTTCCCAGTCTGCTTTGACCTCGTTCCTGAGTTTGGCTGCTTCAGGATCGTTCCCTTCGCAGACTCTCACCTTGGCCCCTAGGGCAAGCTTGATGACCGCCCAATTTTCCACCCGCTCCTGCGTCGGCTTCAACTGATCCCTAAGGCGAATCGCTCTCTCAGAATTGCCGGCAGCGATCGCCTCATCCCTCTTCGGCGTTAGAGTTGCAAGTTCCAAGTTAGCGTTGCTAATCTTCAGCATGGCATCGTCCAGGCGCATTCTTGTCTCACAGACATGGTTCTCGCAACCATTAGTATGGGGACGTCATGCGTGAGAGTGTGCAAAAGAGTACATTGGCCCATGCTTCTGGGTTGTCACATGCAGGGCGTTGAACACCCCCCCTAGGGAGGTACTTACGGGTGCATTGCACATTGCCCTCTATGCTCAACGACGAGGTAGTTGGTCGCTGGCGACTAACTACTTGGTCATTTTACGCGTACCTTTCTCGAAGTAGACTGCGTATAGTAAGCTCGGCAGTTCTAATTGTGAGAGCACCATACCAGAGGATTAGAGCCTCCTTCTTCAGGAATGAGGAAGAAGGCAACGATTCACGAATGATTGTCTTTGATACGTCGACTGTGATTGTGACCTTGAAGAAGTGACAAAGATCGCAGATATAAGAATCCAATTTGTGTAGGGAGCATCAGTTCAGTTTTCCTTATATTCAGCCCACCGGAAAATTACTCTTGAAGCCCCATGGCACTTATTGGGTATGAGTGGCTCATCGTAGTCGGAATCTTACTGGTAATTTTCCTCTGGGGACCACAGAAACTTCCCGAGCTGGCTAGGTCGATTGGCCTAGCGAAGAAAGAGTTCCAGAAGAGTGCTAAGGAAATATCATCAATCTCAAGCCCCACAACCTCAACAACAAAAGAGACCGAACAGGACCCACTTCTACTCGCCGCGAAAAGCATCGGCATAACCACAGAAGGCAAAACCAAAGAACAAATCGCGAAAGAAATAGCGGACAAAACCACACAGAAATAGCCTGACTCTGGAAAGTTCCGTCAAGTATTCGTTTGGTTAATTGACTCTCATCCTACTTGTGCCGCCACGGTTTCAGCGTATCTTTCGCGAATAGCTACCTAAGGAAGGGGCCCAGCAGATGCCCACGTGATTCATGAGCATGAAAATTCGCAGCGCTTTCCGCTGACGCTTTTCAAGGCCGACCGGTGTTAGGTTCCGTTTCCCTTACACAGAAGGATGATTCATCCATCGAGGTTATAGGCAACTACGCGATGTAGTTAATTGATGGTCTAGTTGGGGAAAACACTTACGAAAAAATGTGGCTATGCTCTGCTCATCATTGCCTTAACTGTAGGGATAGTTGCAGTTGCGACGAACGGTAGCCTCGTCTTAGCCGATCTCTGTACTGCTCAGATTGGCTATCCCGTAATGGCAGCGCAACAATACTACGGCTCAAACGTTCAAGTTACAGTACCCGTGTCAGCTACATGCTCCTTCTATGCCGGTCAGCTATACGCCGTCGGCACGGCTTACGATGCAACCTACAACTCGAACGTTGGAACGGCAAACACAGCACTAAACGCAATAAACGGGGGCAACAGTTTCAGCGGACAACTCCAGTTTAACCTCCCAATATCTACACAAACACACTCAGTGCAGTTCTCAGTTTCAATTTACAATGCGCAAACTGGATATAATCAACCATACTACGGCGGTGCACCTCTAGCAATAATGTCAGAAACCTTCGTGGTTAGTCCCAGCAACTATCAGAGCAGCTATCCGTACAACCCACTGTACCCGAGCTACCCCTACTATCCAACCTACAATCACTATTATGCTCCATACCCGCACTATAATCCAAATCCAGGCAGCTACTACCATTATTACTACGGCAATTACAACCGACACTGTAACAACTGGAAGAATTCCTGCAACCATCACTAAAGCAACGAACATTCAATACTAGACTACCGCTCACTAAACTTCCCTTTTCTTAGAATCGCTCTACGGCTTACCAAAATCAGAACGCTCAAGATTGACAAGGGCGCGTGATCAATAGTGGGTATGCTGGTGGGCACTCAGCGTAACAGTACGATTCACGGGCAACAGGCACCTTAGGACCACCAACCACAACATCTCTCATGAGTTTGTGAGCACTACTAGACCCACACACCATCACTACAACGCTATGCTAGAACGAGGGGAAGGTTCATCGATAGGGACCATGCGTATCTTACCTGTATGATGGGCGGGGTAGGTTTTGAGCGAAGATGAGTGGAGACCCAGAAGGCCTGTGTGGGTTGGGTTGCTCGTCGCGTTGATTTTGGTTCCAATCGTGGTGTCCGCGGTACTCTACGTTCTTAGGCCGATGGGACGCGCTTACTTCCCGTTTATGGGGTATTATCCGTTCTTCTTCTTTCCGTTCGGTTGGGTCTTCGCGTTCCTGATACTGTTCTTCCTGTTGCGAATGATATTCTGGCCCTGGGGATGGGGTTCGCGTAGAAGGTATCGAGGATACCCATACGAGTATCACATCCTACGTGTCAGGTACGCTAGAGGAGAGATCACGAAGGAGCAATTCGACCAAATGACCCACGACCTACAAGAATCAAACCAGAAAACACAAAAGCCAACTTGACAGCGCTGAAACCATCGGTTGATCCGAGTAGCCAAACTCCCGCATCATTTTATCCATCAATGGCACTTGAGGGTTTTCGCCATTTTCACAAAAATCTTCTCGCAATCAGACGTCCCACCAATCGGCATCAACGCGTAGACCACGAAATACCTTGACGATTCAGAGCAGTGCACGTGAACGGAATGAGCTTCGCGTGGGTTTTTTCGCTTGCCGCTTAGAAATCCCACGGCGACCTCCTCAAACCTCGCGCGGTTGTAAAGTCCCTCATGCGAGTTCATCCTTAGTGAATCGTGGGAGATTAGTTCGAAGTTCTTCACCTTTCCAGCATTCTTAACTCTGTTAAGGCCGTGGTCAGCGTGTTTTTCGACTGTTCCGAAAGTTTTCGTGGCTTTTTCTAGATCTCCCCATGTGAGGAAGATTTTCACCTTATCAGGGAAATGAAATGCGACGTCGCCTTCGCCGCGTCTTGCCTTAGGGTTGAATTCGACGCGAACATCCTTTGGGTAATCGATTGAAAACCCGTAGACGCTAAACCGCTCAAAATCCTTCTCCATCAAAGAACGACTCTCGCAACCTTCCGGAAGTTGTAGGCATGATTTTCTCGAATAAGAGGATTGGGATTATGGTCGCAGCCAGTCAACATTAGGTGAGAAAGGAACACTCCAAATGCTTATTGTCCGAGTTCAGTTGAGGCTGTCTGCTTTGACATTAGGGAAAGAGAAAAGCAAGAGGAAGTTTTACCGGATATTTTTTCGCAACTGACGTCCGCGCATCTGAGGTTGTCTTCGGAAAGTTCATCGCGGCTGCCAAGTTCTATAACTATACCAGGTTTCAACGTTTCTCTTGAAATCGGCCCGTTGGAACGGAAGTGCTTTATGAATAGTAAACGAATAGATAGCGGGTCGGATTTTGGAAGTAACCGTTCAACCTTACAGAATGTTCGTTGACGGCGAATGGGTTTCTTCAGAAAGTAAAGCCACTTATGATGTGATCAACCCCGCCACAACTGAAGTTATCGCTAAAGTTCCGAAGGGCGACGCGAAGGACGCAGCTAGGGCGGTGGATGCCGCGCGTGAGGCCTTCGATAAAGGCCGCTGGCCCCGGATGGCCCCTGCGGAACGCGCTGGCCTCATTATGAAATTAGCTGACGTAATCGAAAAGGAAGTTGATCGTCTCGCGCTTCTCGAAACCCAGCAGCAAGGTAAACCTATCAAGCTTAGCCGCGATGGCGACTTCCCCTTCGCAATTGACAACATCCGCTTCTTCGCCGGTGCAGCTAGGTGCCTCGAAGGCAAGGCGAGCACGGAGTACAACGCGGTCGCTACTAGCATCATCAGACGCGAACCAGTCGGCGTCGTAGCCACAATTACACCATGGAACTACCCGTTCATGATGCTTGCGTGGAAAGCTGTTCCGCCACTCGCAGCGGGGAACACGGTTGTAATAAAACCCGCTAGTGTCACGCCGCTCACCACCCTGGAATTCGGGAAGCTAACAGAGAAAGCAGGGTTCCCGAAGGGAGTTGTGAACGTTGTTACCGGCCCAGGTGCGACAATCGGCGAAGCATTGGTCACACACCCCGGCGTCGATATTGTCGGCCTAACAGGTGATACGCTAACGGGCCGGAGAATAATGGAACTCGCGTCGAGCACCGTGAAGCGAGTGCAATTAGAATTAGGAGGCAAGGCACCCTTCATCGTCTTCGAAGACGCAGACCTCGAAGCCGCCGCGGAAGGGGCGGTTGTGGGAGGTTACGTGAACAGCGGCCAAGATTGCACTGCGGCCACGAGGTTATACGTTCAGGAAAGCGTCTACCAGAAATTCCTCAACCTTGTCGTTGAACGGGTCAAGAAAATCAAGCTTGGCGACACAACAAAACGTGAAACCGACCTCGGCCCATTAATCTCCGACGCCCAGAGGCGAAAAGTCGAAGACATGGTTGCAAGCGGGGTTAAAGAAGGCGCGAAACTCCTCATCGGCGGAAAGCGTCCAAGCTTACCCGACCCTAACAGCAAGGGTTTCTATTACGAGCCGACCCTCTTCGCTGACGCGAAGCAAGACATGCGAATCGTTCAGCAGGAAATATTCGGGCCCGTTCTCACGGCACTACCATTTAAGACGATGAACGAGGCGGTTGAGAAATCGAATGACATCATCTACGGCTTGGCGAGCTCGGTCTGGACGAAAGACATTTTCAAGGCCATGAAGGCAGCCGCTGAACTACGCTTTGGCTGCGTCTGGATAAACGACCATTTACCCCTCGTCAGCGAGATGCCACACGGCGGATACAAACAGAGCGGGTTCGGCAAAGACATGAGCCTCTACACCTTCGATGACTACACCGACGTCAAACACGTTTACATCGACCTGAGCGGCGACGTTAGGAAACCGTGGCATTACACCGTATACGGGCCACAATAAGCAATGCACCCCAGTGCGCGCTTAACCCCAGCGGCCCAACGCTTCTCCAAACTATTTCAAAGGAACATAGAAGCCTCTTGGTACTAGATGACACAAGCTGCTGATCGAATAGCAATGTTATGCTGAGGAAAAGCAAACCCAGCTGGCCAGTTTCCCTCTTGGCAGAGATTGATGGACTACGAATATTGGTAAACCCCGTACTCGAAAGAAGTCTGAAGGCCGAGCAAATTACCATCGCCGCTTTAGGTTTCGCTGATGACCGCCTCTCGCTCGAAACGGATTACGGCAAACGCCTCACGTTGTCAGTCGAGCCAATGCAGCGTCCTTCAAGGGACAAGGTTACTGGGCATGCTGAAGAGCAAAAAAGGAGGGACCTCGGTTAGATGTTCTGTTCGAACTTAGGCGTACGTCTTTACTATCGCATCCAGCTTCGAGGTCGCTTGTGTCGTAACGACTTTCTTGATATCGCCACCTTGTTGATCCTGTGTCACCAGAAGTGGTCCGAAATCTTTCACTTCCCAGATCCAAACAAGTTCCGTAGGGCCTAACTCTTCGAGAAGCCTCTTCTTCACGCGTACAATCTTCGACACGGCCAGTGCGGAGGCGCCCCCCGTGAACTCTGAGTATACCGCGCCAAAATTAGCGAGCCCTTTCTTGCCAATTTCCCCTAACCCACCTTTCCCGATGATAATCTTCGTGCCGTACTTTTCTAAGACCGGAGGCGTAAGTGCGTCCATTCGCGTGCTTGTCGTTGGGCCACCTGCCACAATCTTCCATTCCTCGCCAACCTTGCGGGCGATTGGGCCGCAGTGAAATATCGGTAGACCAACTAATTCTGGAACAAAGGTCTCAAGAAGTCTCTTGTGTGCTTGGTCTCGGGCGATGGCAATATCGCCTGTCACATAGAGGACGTCGCCTACGCGAACCTCTATTACTCGTGTGTTGTCTTTCGGAACGTTTAGTTTGAATTCGGTCATTTCTATATCACCTTACCATCTTGAAGTGTTCTCCTTTCAGTTCCGCAACGGCCACTCTATTCGCCCAACAACCGAATGAGATCGCTATGGGCAAGCATGCGGTGTGCGTACCAGCCGTTTCAATGTGAACGTCTAGCATCGTCGTGTCTCCCCCTAGTCCCATCGTTCCGATTCCAAGCTCGTTCGCCGCCTTCAGTATTGAGGTCTCGAACTGGGCAATTTCTTGGTCAGGGTTCCGCGAGCCGACCTCCCTCAGCAGGGCCCGCTTCGAGTTGAACGTTGCTTGAATCGCAGAACCTCCGATCCCTATTCCAAGAATATTTGGTGGGCACGTTTTTCCTCCCGCTTCGATAACCACCTGAAGGATATGCTTGAGCATGTCCTGTCTACTTGCGGTTGGAACCATCATTTTGAGGTTAGTAAAATTCTCCGAACCGGCGCCTTTCAGAATTAACTTCATTGACGTCTTGCTTGTCGACTTGTCGATTAGAACCTCGGGCTCGCTTAATCCTGTGTTTGTCCCAGTATTCTTGCGTGTGAGAGGATGAACGACGTTCGCCCTCATTGCGCTCTTTGCCGTCAAACCCTGAACCGTGTGGGCGAGTGCTATCTCAACAGCATCGAGGTGGTTGATTAGTTCGCCGGACACGAAGAGGGTTACGAGTCCCGTGTCTTGGCACAAGGGAAGCCCTTTCTCGTCACTTAGGCCAGAACTAGTGAGTATCGCTTCGAGCTGTTTCTTGGCTAAGTCTTTAGTCTCGTGGGCATGTGCCTCTTTGATTGCGGCCAGGATGTCCGCTGGAAGCTGGGTTGTGGCGTGAACGAGCATCTCGTTCAGTACTGGCTGTAATTCTTTCGAGGTGAATTCCATGGAGTGAACACCAATGCACTCCATGAAGCCAATGCGACTTATGCAGTCCGCTTTTACTGCCTGTAGAGTATATTCGCAAACCGGTTTTCGTGAGGCGCCCGATTCTAGAGAATTTAGATGACTCTGCTAGCGTAGCACGAAACAAACGGCTCCCGCGATCAGAATCATTATCGCACTCACAGCCCCAATCTGAGTTGTCAGCTCATGTGTCATTCCGATTAGGCCCAGACTCAGGGTTAGCAGGATCGCGCCGGAAATTACTCCTCTCATCCCCGCCTGAGAGAGAGACCGTTTCGTGGTGAGGTTGTAGCAATGAACAGCCACCAGGGAACAGACTAGGCCTACAATGAACAGCACCGCGAAGTCCAACCCGAACGGAACAAGAATTAACGGGTAGATGCTGAATATTGGGAGCGCAAGGATGCTGACTATGAGGCTGATGACTCCGCCTATGACGAAAAGTGCCGCCGCCAAATCTAAGAAACCATTCTTCAAAGCTGGTGTTCCCGACAATGTAATCACATCAAACCATCTCATCACAAGCATCCCATATGAATTCTTGAACCACTTTTCCACCAAGTGGAATTAGGGCTCCGAGCGAATGCCAAAGTTCCAGGACCGGAGTTCATTAGCCTGAGCAAACAACGTCTCAGTCACATTGCTAGGGCGCTGGGAATGGGAGAAACCCTTTAGAAGCGATAGCAGAGCGTGAACGCGTGGAATGGAAAATGAGTGTATGGAAACAGCTCTACGCAATGGTTTGGCTTGCTTTCCTTCAAATAATCATCATAACCCTTCCGCGCTTCACTATATATCTCGTCGACGCACACGTGGCATTTGGCCTAGTAATCTTGGCGTTAGCACACTACGACAACGCACTGATCAAGAAGACGGCTGCTCCCAACAGGCTTAAGCGTATTGTCAAATCGACTGCTGTCTTAGCGACGTTCCAAATAATCTTAGGCATCATCCTCTATGCGAACCTGAGACTCAGCGTGAGCATTCCCCTAGTATCGGTGATTTCCTTCTTTCACCTCGTAATAGCATTGGCAATAATCACGCAAGCAGCTTCGGTCGCTACAGCGTACGACATGTGGGAGGAGCATGAATACACTTCCTCCCGAAAATCCACTTGAGCCGTTTGAAAAATCAGGGCCACTATGTAGGTTTGCAACTATGGGCGGACGAATTGTGCAGGCCACGATAGGGAACCTGCGGGATCTATTGCGGAGCGGAAAACCTGTTGTTGTTGACTTCTGGGCGGGTTGGTGCGGGCCGTGTCACATTATGGCTCCGATCCTGAGGGCCCTTGCTAAGGAGTTCGAGGACCAGGTCGTCTTTGCGAAAGTGGATATTGAGAACAACCGGGATTTGGCGTCCCAGTTCAACATCAAAAGCGTTCCCACACTGGTCTTGATTAGGAATGGAAAGGAGTGGGATCGTTTGAGAGGCGTACAGAGCCGCTCTGACCTAAGGAAGATAGTACGGAAAATGGCTTCCTAACGTTTGACGTCGATTAGTTCCTAGGGCGAGTAGGGTATCGATGTCACCTAGCAGGTTTTTAGGCCTTCAAGGGTGTGATGAAAAATCTTGAGTCATTGTAGTTTGATGGCATCTAAAGGTTTTCGTGAGCTCCGCGAGCGGAGCGTGGAAAGGGTTGCGGAATTATTGGACTAACTTTGGAACCTCGATGGTCGTTGGCTCGTCGTCAACCAGCTTGCCGTTAAAGTACGCATCATATGCTTGCAGGTCAAGTAGGCCGTGGCCACAGTTGTTGAATGTGATAATCTTTTTCTCACCAGTTCTCTTGCATCGCATGGCTTCGTCGATGGCGTATTTGACATTGTGCGCGGTCTCCGGTGCAGTTATCATGCCTTCAGTCCTTGCTAGTATTTGTGCTGCTTCGAAAACTTCTGTTTGCGAGTAGGCGACCGATCTAATGTAACCTTTGTTGATGAGGAGAGAAAGGGACGGGGCTTTGCCGTGGTATCGAAGTCCGCCCGCGTGGATCGGTGGGGGCTTATACTTGTGGCCGATCGTGTACATTTTTAGCAACGGAGTCATTTCTGCCGTGTCACCGAAATCGTAAGTGTAAGTCCCCCGGGTTGTGGAGGGTACGGCCTTGGGTTCGCAGGCGACGAATTCTGCATTTGATTTTCCTTTCAATTTATCCGCCATGAATGGGTAGGCGAAGCCTGCAAAATTCGAACCTCCACCGATACAGCCGCAGAATATGTCGGGTTGTACGTCAATCATTTCGAATTGCTTCTTTGATTCTTCCCCAATTATGGTTTGGTGTAGGAGAACGTGGTTCAGGACGGAACCTAGGCAGTATTTGGTATCATCATGGGTAACACAGTCTTCAAGCGCCTCGCTTATGGCTATACCAAGTGACCCAGTGTTGTTCGGGTCAGATTCGAGGAGGCTTTGCCCGAACTTGGTCTTCTTGCTGGGAGAGGCTGTGACATCGGCGCCGAAGGCTTCCATCATGATCCTCCGGCCAGGTTTCTGGTCGTAGCTCGCGCGAACCATGTAGACGCTGCATTTCATTCCGAAAATCGCGGCCGCCATCGCCAGTGCCGAACCCCATTGCCCAGCTCCCGTTTCCGTTACAACACGCTGAGAGCCTTGGGCCATGTTGTAGTAGGCCTGCGCGATTGCACTGTTGGGTTTGTGGCTGCCGGTCGGGTTTACATATTCACATTTGTAGTAAATTTGAGCAGGAGTATTCAGGTACTTTTCAAGTCGTCTCGCTCTGAGCAAAGGTGTGGGGCGAGGGAGTCGAAGGTAGGCGTCGTATACTTCGTCCGGGATTTTGATAAACCTCTCAGTTGACACTTCTTGCATGACCAGCTCCTTCGCGAAGAGTCTTAACAGCGGCTCAGGGGAGACTGGTTTGAGAGTGCGTGGGTCAAGCGGAGGAGGCACCGGTTCAGGTAGATCGGCTAGAATGTTATACCAGTGAGTTGGCATTTCATCCTGGGGCAAGTATACCGCATGTTCTTTGTCCACTATAGCTTTCGGCATGGAGTGTGTTTCCTGTGCAATGATGTTAGCGGAAAGCGTTATAGTAGAATTTAAGACTTTGTTGCACACTTCTGTACGTTATGGGTTGATGCTCAGACATGTGGAGGCAAATCTCAGACCGGCTCAAAGAATATCCAGGTCGGCAGAAGGTCGCGAGAGCGTTTGTAGAGTTGGGTCTTAGCATCAGAGAGGAAAACAAGATCTATTGTGGGGGTGTCGAATTGTCCGACGTGAAGATCGCGCGTCACTTGCACGTCGACCGAAGAACCGTAAGGGATACGGCTCAACTGATTTCTTCGGACCCCGTTCTTAGCTCTGTCTTCCAGAAACTCCGTCCTGCAGGGCCGTTCCTAGCGGATGTTGCCAAGTTTCTCGGTTACAGCGTCATCGAAATCTTTGCTGACCCACACACAGTTGGGATCGTGGCTCAAGCAGCGTCATTGATCGCGCAGGAAAATGTCGCGATAAGGCAGGCCGTTGCGGATGACCCTGACCTAACGCCTGAGCCGAAACTCACGCTCGTCGTCGAAAAGGAACTTAGCGGAATAGTACTGCAAAAGATGTTGAAAATTCCCGGTGTCATCAAAGTTTCAACATATTGAAACCATGAAACCGACTGTGCATTCAGCCGTGAGCTTGGAATTTCTCGTAATGTACGATTTCCTGCAGAGGTTTACGATTCTTCTTCCGGTTAGTTTTCGGCTCCGCTGGATAACCGAACGGCATTACGGTCACCAATTTCATTCTCTGGGGTGCACTCAGGAGATCCTTGACTCCGTCATCATAGAAATTAGTGACCCAGCAAGAACCTATTCCGAGTTCCCAAGCTGCAAGAACCATGTTCTGAATTGCTCGTGTGCCGTCAATTTCCGGTAGCTTCGCAGATTCCATCAATATCGCAATTGCCAGAGGGGCTTTCGCGATGTGTGCCCCCGTAGGTGTCAGCGCGGAAATCTTCCTCAGAGTATCCTTGTTCTTGATGGCGATGAAATGCCATGGTTGTGAATTCTTTGAGCTCGGTGCGAGGCGGCCTGCTTCGAGGATTCGCTGCAAGCTATCGTCTGGTATGGGTTTGTCTAAGTATTCTCGGATTTCGCGGCGAGTTCTGATGCAGGTGAAAGTATCCATTACATTACCACTAGTTGCCCAAGTAGGATACGGTAGGGGTTTTCATTGTGTCTTCTGATTGTTCTTTTCCATAATTCCCCAGAGTTCTTCCTCAAGCGTTCCGCCATGTTGGGGTTTCTCCACGAACCTACCAATCTCTCGCCAGGCGCGGTTGTGAATGATTATGGTGGGGATTCTGAGCACGTTCATCTCGTCAGCTATATCACGGTTCTCATCGAAGTCGATGACTTTGATGTTCAGGGCAGCGTTGTTTGCGGCGATGAAAACTTTCGCCAGATTCGGGAGTTCGGCGCGACATTCAGCGTTCCATTCAGTTGCGAAGACTACGAAAAAGTAACGATCAGTTACACTTGAGAACTTGTCGATCACGTCGGGTTTTGCCTGGTACTCTTGAGTGCGTTTCTTTATTGTTTGTTTAACGGTTGGATTCTTTATGGTGTTGATATAATCCCATAAGTTGGGATATGGGCCGATAACGTTGCGGAGGAGCGACAAAACATCTACCTACAAAGCATGTTGTGGTCGGATTTTCAGCATAAGAAAAGCAGCATCATAGGGGCTGCATGGACTCCCTTAGTATCACGATTCTCAAGGGCTAATTCATATTGAAAGGAGATATTAGATTTTTGGAATGGCGAGTTTCTAGAGCTTACCCACTATTACAACCTTCTTGGCCTTAACTTCGAACTTGGCTGTGGTTCCGGTTGGCTCGGCTGTTCCGTACACTTCAATCTCTTTTCCAATCATGGTGCCTAGTTCTCCCTTTTCCAGGACGAGTTGCGGGTCACCTTCCTTAAGCATTTGTTCCATAGCAACCGCGGGGTTTCTTGATGTGAACTTTGTTGGTTCGAGGCCAGAGATAGTTACCTCGGCCACGCCGGTTCCGTCATCGACCTTGAATCGGCCCATGAACCCGACCTTACCTGCCTTCACTGATTTGCAGTTTGAGCAATTGAACTTCTCTCCTAAGATAGTTAGTGGCGAGTCACATGTTTCGCAAAGAGCTAGAAGTTTCGGGTCGCCGAGGATTTCGAGGATTATGCCCTTAACCCAAGTGGTTAGGCCCGGTTCGAGTGCTATCACATGTCGGATATCCTCCCAAGCGGGTCTTTCACTCACCGGCTGCTCGAGCGTCTGGATTTTGGTTGCGGGCACTGAACTTAGCTCAAGTTCCCCTCCGAGTCCTGCCCTTACCCTCAGTCCAGTGAGCCTTACGCGTGTTCCCGGCTTCAACGGCGTGACCGTGGCAACTTGATCTCTCCAGAAAGTTGTCTTCGCCGAGCCGCTATCGTCGCGAAGTGTGAAGGATGCCAGGTTGACTGTTTCCCCCTTGCCAGTTACGACCTGCCTCGCAGAAGGCTGGTCGCAGATAGAACCTTCCACAATCAAAAGGCCCTTCGCGTTCTTGAGGGAATCTAACTTCGTTACCGTTTTCGCTTCAATCATTCTTGTTGATTTTTGTAATACACCTGACCTTCCAACGCTCAGGCTTATCTCTCCCAATCTTTCTCGAATCGAGACTCCGCGGAGGTCGACGGTTTCACCCTCTACAAGTTTGTCAACGAGTTCCGCTTTGTCGTCCCAGAGGGACAGGGAAACGATCCCGCTTTCATCAGCAACAATGAGCCTTGCAACTTTCGCAGTTCCCCCCGTTGCCCCTTTGATTTCCTGAATTGGGCCCTTGGCTAGCACGGAAACTGACAGGTCCACCGAAGCAAGTTGGCCGGTAAGATCTCCGAGCTTGTAGATCTTGGCCAGGGGCAACTTCAGGTAGTCGGGAGGCGTTTGGAGAATCTCTATTTGGCTTCGGCTTTCAACGTGCAGTTCAGGACGGGCATTATTGTCCAACCGCGTTCTTGCGTTGAGAACCTGCACAATCTCGCCTTTCTTAACTTCCCGCATCTCTTCAGCTCGCTCGTTCCACGCGACAAGGGGCATACTCCCAGATTCGTCTGCGATAACGGTTCTAAGAACGCTGCCGGGCCGGTCCTCCTTCTGAAAGGTATAATGCCTCGGCTCGGCCTGTATTACGCCCACAACGTTCAGTTGGAACGTATCAACCGCCAATTTGCCAATGGGCGTGAACAGTTCACGAAATTCGGGGAAGTCAGTGGTTGGCATGTCTTGTGGGTCGACCTCTATGCTTGCTCGATCGCCTGCGTGGACTTCAGTGTCCCCTGCCAGCCCTTGCCGGGTGTAGGCATGACCGATCCGTAGGACTCTACCCTGCAGGCTCCCAGCTCTCGAGAGCACATCGACATGCTTGTCCCAAAATGCGCAGCGAACACGGCCAGTTCTATCGATTATTACGAGCCGCATAACTCGACCTGGCGTTCCGTCGCGACGCTGAAATTGCTGAGGAGGGTACGCCAATAGCACACGGCCTGAGATGCTTACGTCGTTAAGGCCGCTGACGAGGCCCTTCACTTGCATTCTCCCTAGTTCAGTTCCGCGAGTTTGTACCAGAAGCTCTTCAGCCACAAGCCTGGCTGCACCTTCATCCGAGAGTAAGCCACGGCCTTCCTTCTTTTTCTCGTCTATGAGTGCGAGAACTTGGTCTTGTGATAGGTCAGGCCGTTTGGAGAGAATGCCCTCCACAATTGGTTGGATTGACGACTGGAATGCGTTCGCCCCGCTATGAATTTCTGCCCTAGTTCGTGGGATGCAGAAGCTAAGTCTTCTCATTGGTAGGTTTGGCCGCAAATTATAAGGTACATCAATGTTCAGTTTACGGAACATTAATATAACACACTCCATGCCGTTGAAAGTCAGAGCGGTGGGCGAGCTGACAACGCTCCACGTGCAAACGCACGGTCGCGTGTCCCCGCCCTACCGCCATTATCCAAGATATGAAAAGGACCGCAAAACAATTCAACCAAGAGCACGGTCCTTAAACTGATTCCATATGGAAGCGCCATATGAGAAAGTTGGCAGAATCACGCACTTCTACTCGAAAGCAAGCGTAGCCGTGCTCGAGTTAACTGCGCCACTCAACAAAGGCGATAAGATCGTTATTCGAGGCAGCACTACCAACATTGAACAGCTCGTAGAATCGATGGAAATTGAACACAAACAGATCGCTAACGCCCAAGCCGGACAAAGCGTGGGCATGAAAGTATCCGGCCACGTTAGAGAGAACGACATCGTTTACAGAGTAAAGCCGTCAGCATGAATTCCATCGGCATTTGAATTAAGGTCCAGCGATTCCCACAACCTTAGAATAGCAGGCAACTGGTTTAGCGCGGTTGAATCGTGATCAGTATGGGAGAGGTTACTATCGAGGGAACTGTACTTGTGGTTACGCCTATTCAATCCTCTCAAGGAAGGACGATGGTTCAGATAACGTTAGGCGATACGCTGAAGGGCCCCGTAACCTTGCCGCTTGATATGGATAGGGAGATGGCAGGCGTAACGATAGCCGTCCAAAGAGTTCTAACACAGCTTCCCGGCGTCGGCCAACAACTCGGCACACCTCGCCTCATTGTCACACTGACCGAAGATGAATACCAGGAGATGGGGCGTCCAAGGTACCCGGACCACGTGACAATCACATTGAAAGTGCAAACCTAACCGCGTAATACCCTAGATTTCAACTATGTTCTAATTCGCCGCGTTGCGAAGGATTGATGAAAGGCTGAATGTAGCAGGCGTTCCTCATGGAATATGTGAATCTTGGGAGAGCAGGCGTCAAAGTGTCGCGGATATGCTTGGGGTGCATGTCATTTGGCAATGACGCAGCTTGGAAACTTGAAGTCAACGAAGCCCAGAAATTACTGAAGAAAGCACTGGATCTTGGAATAAACTTCTTCGATACCGCGAACGCTTACTCCTCAGGCCGATCCGAGGAAATTACGGGCGAATGCTTGAAAGGGGACCGAGAAAATGTCATCATCGCGACGAAAGTCTACTTTCCTACAGGCGATGGCCCGAACGACTCAGGCCTTTCCCGTCGACACATCATGAATCAAATCAAATCGTCCTTGAAACGTCTGCAGACGGACCACGTTGACCTATACCAGATCCATCGATGGGACTACAATACCCCTATCCAGGAAACCATGCGCGCACTTGACGAAGCCGTTCACCAAGGGTCGACGCATTACATTGGTGCTTCGAGCATGTTCGCCTGGCAGTTTCTCAAAGCGTTACAAACAAGCGATCGGCTAGGCCTGGAAAGATTCGTCAGCATGCAAAACCACTACAACCTCCTATACCGTGAGGAAGAGCGAGAGATGATTCCGCTCTGCAAGGAGGAGGGAATCGCCTTAATTCCCTGGAGTCCGCTTGCCCGAGGCTTTCTGACGGGAAGATATAAACGGGGTGAAAAACCGAAGAGCACTCGCTATGAGGGCGACGAGCACCTAGCAGGCCGATACTTTAGGCCTGAAGACTTTGATGTATCGGAGACGGTTGAATCATTGGCGATGCAAAAGGGGGTTACGCCTGCTCAAGTTGCTCTCTCGTGGTTACTCCATAAAGGCGTAACTTCACCGATAATCGGAGCAACAAAAGTCGAGCATATCGAAGAAGCGGTAGCGTCGATTGATGTGAAACTCGATGCAGAAGAGATGAAACGTTTAGAAGCGGAGTACAAGCCCCACCCCATATTAGGCCACCAATAATGTGCCTCGATTCTAGGACTACCAGAAATATGCTAATTATTCAATAGATTGCCGTGTCAAGTTTTCTGCCTTAGACCATGTTCCCGTCTTCCTTTCGCAGTCAAGCTATAGCTGAAGGGTGCGATCAAATCTCTGTCAGACAGAAATCTTACGGCACTTTGAACCACATCGTATGAGGCTTCATTTTCGAAGGCTTTGTACAATGAAGCCAAAGTAACGTTGAGGTGTCCCTGCTTCTCCTCTTCTTGGTGAAGGAATTTGAGTATTTGTTCAGCCAGTTTCTTTACTTCGACCATAACGATTCGATCTCAAGCAGACCTTGCTAGCCTTGTACGTTACGGTGACCACTTCGTAAACAATGTAGCGGTTGCTTTGCGGAATTCCGATGAGCTGGCGGGTTTGCCAGTACACGAAAGTGTTGTGCATTACGATGACAGTTGTTCTCTAGGCGTGCACTTTTTTCTGAAAGCGAAGGAAGCAGAGTGCGGCACAAATAGTGACTTCAAACAGGAGGCTCATGTACGGAAATTCAGGGATTGGTAGAACCTGCGGGGATTGTGGAGCTTGGGCTAGTCCAATTCTTCCTCCCGCATTCTCGGCCAGGCCGTCGTAATAGAGCCAATATCCATTAGCCCCGAAAACTACGTTGGGTTGCTCAACGCCCGCAGAATCCCAGGCACCCGGCCCACCGGGACTCAGAATAGGGTTCAATGAGGACCGCGTCCATGTTTTCCCGTCTGGTGAGGTGGCAAATCCAATTTGCGGTGTCAGGAGACTCTGGTCCAAGCCAGAGTACCAGAGGCCAAACGTGGTCCCGTTGAAATACACAGAGGGGGTATAGACCCCGCTAGAATCCCATGCTGTCGGGTCCGATGAGGGCGAGAACACAGGTGAAGGCGCCTTGGCCCATTCTATTCCATCAAATGAAGTTGCATAGAGAATCCTAGAGTAAGGGTTGGATTTCGTGGAGGACGCGTTTCGCCCCACATACCACATAGTGTACGTGAGTTCGGTCTTGATCACGTACGGGCTGGCTATGTATCCTTGATCTATATCGGTTCCAGTGAGAACTGGGTTTCCCGCTAATTTGATCCACGTGACCCCGTCCTTCGAGTATGCGAACCCTACGGCCCCCGCTTGGTAAGTTGTTGGGTTGCTCCCTCTGTACCACATTAGAAAGAGGGTCCCGTTCCAGAGGACTGATCCCAATTCAACTGAAGCGCTATCCCAGGCGCCCTCTGGCCCAGGGATTAGAACAGGGCCCGGATATTTCATCCAGGTAACTCCATTCGTCGAACTCGCATAGCCGATCCCAGCAAATCCTGACATATTGCCCCCGTTGTACCACATTCTGTAGATCGTCCCATCATAGAGCACCCTCGGACTGACTGTATAAGCAGAATCCCAACTGCCAAGTGTGCTGGCTAGGACCATAGGCGTTGGGCTGAGCACAGGGTTTCCCGAGTACTTGGCCCAGGTTCCGCCATCAGCGTAACTCAACTGTGGTAGAAAAGCCAACGTGGAAAGAAACAGAGCCACTGCTAATAGTAAGATTTTTTTCGATCGTGACGCCAAACCGATTCCTCCAAGTGCGAAGGAAAAAAAATGGGTTTGGGTTCGTGCCCTATGCTTGGAATGCTGGTTGAGCGATGACATGTTGACGCGCTATGGCAGACGCAGAGACTGCAGTATGCCTTAGAGCGAAACAGATGACGCCCGCAACGAGTATCAGGACAGCGCTCAGGGTGTTGAGTACGGTCGTCGTGCTTGATCCGCGGAAGCTACCAATTAATCCTAAACTGAAGATTAGCAGTAGAGCTCCGAAGATCAGCCCTCTGATCCCTGCTTCGGATAGCATGCGTTTGGTCGTTAGCGAGTAGCAATGGATCGCTCCGAGGGAACAGATTACGGTTATGCCGAGTACCACGAGGAATTCTGTGCCAAGGTTTGATGGTAAAGTGAAGGGGTAGATGCTGGCAATGGGGAGCGTCAGAAGACTCATGACCAGGCTTACGACGCCACCGATTACGAACATAACGGCCGCGAGGTCAACGAACCCGTGCTTTACTGGGGAAATCCCATTCATATTCCTCGAACCTCTTGAGCGTTACCTTAGCATGGTATCGGTTAATTGTAATTACACTTAGTAGAAATTCAGCACCCGAAGTAGAAACCCTAGAAACACCCCGACCATGTGGATTTTTCTAACCTTGAACGTTTTTCTGTAGCATTGCGTCCTGAAAATTGAAATTCGATTCTATCAGTTTCGAGAGAAAGACTTCGAGTTCGAAGAATTCCAACTTGTATTTACATTTTAACGGTGGCATGACTCGGCGGTGCTTGACTCCTACTGAAATATCCGCAAGCTGGAAGGCGGGGTCATCTGCCTCCGAATCCCCCAGATAAATCACCGGCCCTGTCACACCCATTTCCTTGCGCAAGTTAGCAAAAGCCGCGCCCTTGTCCAATTCAAATGGAAAGATGTTCGCGAAGGGGCTGATTTTGGATTCGACGACATACATCCCCTGGTCCTTACAGAGCGCGAGTACGGGTTCAGCTTTTCTATGCGCTTCATCCCAATTTCGCGATAGCCTCCAATCAATGCAGAAAGCCATCAGGCCGCCGTCCTCTGTTTCCTTCCTTTCTACCATGATGTTGTCGCGGATCTGAAGGATCTTTTTGAGGGCGTCTTGGTACGTTTTCTCGAGCTTTGGATTAGGTTCGCGGACGCGTTCGTCGATGGTGATTTTGTCGCCTACTTGCATCTCCAATCCGGATGTAGCGGCGTAGCCGTGTGCAAATGGTACTCGGTCCTTGATGAAGTAAAGGTCCTTGGTCGTTATGATGCCTAGCTTGACCCCTTTGCTCGCTTTGGTGAGCACCCTCCTTAGTCTAGGTGAGATAAACGCGTCTTCTCGTCGAAGTTCCAGGGCGCATAGAGTACCATCATAGTCGGAGAAAATTGCATCTAGCTGCGTCATTTTAGGAACCAGTCCCCACACGGTAGACATGCCGTTATAACGCTGGTGGCTCATAGGAGTATTTGCGTGAGCTCCCCTTGAAGCTGAGGATTGGTGTCATAATGTATCAGACGAGCCGCTCCAAGGGACAAGAACTTGTGGCTCAAAGAATGGTGAGCTATTTTAGGCGACTCGGCCACGCGGCATACTTGATCACCAGCCTTAACCATGATGGAAAGGAGATCGCCAGTGAAGAGTCTCTCGGAGAGAAGGGATATGTTCAGGTAAATGACGGTGAATTGGATATCCCGATTATTCGTGTGGGCAGTTTTACTTCTAAATGGCCTCCCCGCCGGGTCAGCCTGAAGGACGTGGTCCACGCCTTGGAGGGAATTGTCAATGATTTCGGGCTTAACGTATTGATAACTCACAGCACGATGTGGAATGGGCCGGAAGAAGTCGCGAAGTTTGTGGAATGGAGACGAAACATAAAGGAACTAGGCGGATTCCAGGACCCGCTGATATTTTGTCACATGTCCCATTTTCAGGAACCCTCAGCCCGGAGATACTCGGTTGTTGAACGTTCTTTCAGAATGGCCTGGAACCGTCTTTCATTGAGAACAATACTTCGTGTCGCTAACTTGGTCCTCGTAGTTACTCCTTACGAGGAGAAGGCAAAAATAAAGATGGGCGCCCTTCGGAACAAGTGTGTTCTTTTCCCTGGAGGAGTTGACGATAACGAGTTCATCCGTTTCGCAACGTCAAGCCCAGGAGAACTACTGCAGCGCTTCAACCTTCCTCGCTATGCGAGGATAGTTGCGTACCTTGGAACGATCGAGGAACGGAAGAATACAATGGCGGTTCTTGAGGTTGCTGAAAAGTTGAAGGATAGAAAGGAAATTCATTTTGTCATAGCTGGTTCAGGTGATTCAGAATACGCTGAGCAAGTGATCGAGAGGGCGAAGGGACTGGTGAACGTTACGTATCTTGGTGAAATTGGAGAAAAGGAAAAAGTGCAACTCATCGAAGCTTCCTACCTCAATATTCTGCTTAGCAGGATGGAGGCTCTAGGGTTGACTCAACTTGAATTCATGTTCCGGGGCGTACCGGTGATCACTTCGGGCGTCGGCGGGCAATCGTGGATTGTTAGAGACGGGCAGGAAGGCGTCCACGTGAAGGGGCCTAGCGACGTTGAAGGGGCCGCCCATGCGGTAGTGGAACTGGTCGAAGATAGTTCAAGGCGGGAGAAATACTCGGGTAATGCGATGAAAAGGGCTGGAGAATTCACGCTCACAAAATTGATCGGAAAATTGGACCAGGCCCTTACGAAAGAAATCGAAGAGGAAAGTGGTCTTGCGAAACTGCCAGAGGAAGTCAGATCCACGCTTTCAGAACCGGAGGTAGTAGCTCGTACCTGGTCCCATGGCTCGCAGAGGGTTGTTGCCACGAATAAGAGGGTGTTCATTCAACAGGGCCGGCTTTCCAGGAGCACCACGGAGATACCTTACTCAAACATCAGTTCGATAGAACACATCAGGCGTTACAATTGGAAAACTCTCGTTGTCGGCGCCGCCTTATCAGTTCTAATGTTCATTCAGCACTACGTGTTCCCAATAGTTTCGAGGATACTTACTTCCAAGATCGATATCGTAGCGGCAAGCCTGCTCCCCGGCTTACGGGCGCAGTTGGTGCAGGCTCTAGCGAATCTTTGGTTAGTTCCCATTTCATTCGCCCTTTTATTGTTCCTAATTAGGGGTCGAAGAGGATACGCCGTCCAAGGAGCAAGACTTAGCCCCGTATTCCTATCCTACTCGTTCAAGAAATCGATAGAGTACATTCACGAGAAACAGGATCTGGGTTATTCAACCGAAGGAAGCACAGCCAGTCTCATAGACGAAAAAGCGGAATAGGTGTCGCGAATTCAGAGCGGTTTTTCAAAGTAGTGGCATAATTTCTATCTTGGGCACGCGGATGGCTTTTCGTCTTATCTCCGCTGAAGCGAATCCAAGAGTCCCGCAATGTTGTTCACAATCTTCTGCTAAGTCAATTTCGCTGTAGCCGGAACCGCAGAACTCACAGACGAAAAGTGTAGTTCCGCCGTGTCGGGTTTCCTTGTTTACCAACCATCTAAAGCCTCAGCCAAATGTTCCGCGTTGAGCATGATATGTGTGGGTGGAAGATGTGGTAAACATAAATCGTAATTCCACTCAGTGGAAAAAAGGTGCATTTCGGCTGTTTGCAAAAAAAGTACGGGGACGAGTCGGTGACTAAGAGCTCTTTGACTTGGGAAAAGATAAGCATGACGACGCCTACCGTCTCGTTGAAGCGACCGTTAACACCTAGGAGATCGTTTCCCCTAAAAGTGTGCACGTTGGGATGATGAATAACAGTATCGATCAAATATGGCGGTGTCAAGTTCGGTTAATCCCAGAAGAGGCGTGTTCTTGCGTATTCGCGTTCAGCCTTGAGGATATCGACGTACATGTCTTCCGTTGTTCTGTGTAGTCTTCTTAAGATCCGAGTTGCAGTCACGGGGCCTACGCCTCGCCCACTTAGGACCACGACGGCTTCCTTTCCCTTTGTCTGTACTAGGCTGGCACTCAACCAGGCTTGACGCCAATTATGTTCTTCCTCGGCTGATAGCTTCGCTCCCTTCTTTTTCTTCTTAACAATATGTAGTAATGCATCATTACTCATGTACGTGGCGGCAATTAGGGTGGAGCCGCATTTTGGACAGCGTATCTTCTCACGCAGTTCACCCACAACACGAACCGCGTCCCAGTCCCCATTGAAAATGCAGACGAGGCGAACTGTTTCAGCGAGCAACCGCTCTTTTACGATATCTGTCAATGATTTCGACGGGACAGCGGGCCTAAGCAGGTCGTGTGGGATAATTTTGTCGACTATTGGGGTCGCGTAAGGCGAACAGGATTCGGCCCTCTCTGAGGTGACATCGATGGTTATCTCTCGGGCGTGCAGCTTCGCGATTATGTCCTTCGTCGTTGCCAAGTCGAATTTTTCGAGAAGAACCTCCCTTTGAGTCTCCACGTTCACCGGCGTGTCTTTCATCGCTCGAACGAGCATTCGGGAGCGGATGGATTTGTAATCCGCTTTCCTCTCAATGATGCCGAACCGGCGGGCAACGTGCCAATGCTTCCACGCGAAAAGATCGGAAGTTTGAAGGGATTCGACCAGAACTTTCTCGACGTCATCCGGAGTGAACTTTGAGAGCTCTAAAGCGACTGTTTCTGGTTCAATCTTGAATGGGCAGATCAAGGCTATTCGGTACGGATCCGTCTGGGTTGCCACGTTTACACCATACTTGGAACTGAGCATTGATGCAAGGATCATTGCAAGCGTATCGTTTACGGTACTCCCGAAGCAAGCATGAATGATTATGCAGTTCTCAAACTTTTCCAATATGATGTGTCTGTCTGTGGGCAAAGGAAAGTTCTTCAACTGTGCCCGCAGAGTTTCAGTGATTTTGTTGACCGCGTCATCCGAGAGTTGTAGTTGTGCCTGAATCGCTTTAAGCCCCGCGTGATCGTCAAGGTTCGAGGCCATGTGTGCCCTTAGTTTGCCGACTTGTTGTGCGGTTTCGAAACTAACCGGAATAATTTCCCCTTCCCAACTAGGGATAGCGTCCAAGGTTGGTGCGGTTGGTTCCACTTCGACTGAGAGCTTCTCTTCGTTAACATTGATTATCTTCCATGTTTGGCCATGTATGATGAAAACTGTACCCCCTTTGCACTTCCTGGCCACGAAATCTTGATCTAGCGTTCCAATCCTGCGTTTCCGGAAAAAGTCGAACACGTCGAAGCGTTTCACATCTGGTATTACGGAAAGGTTCTCGTAGTAGTATCTGAAGGTTCGCGGAAAACGAGCGGAAATTACATCATCCACAAGCCTGATCATTCCTACTGAATCCAAGAACTTGACGAGCCCATGCAATTCCTCTCCTGTAATGTCCCGGTATGGGTAGGAACCGTGAACAATCTCGTACAGTTCGCTGAGCTTAGCCCGCTTCAGATCTAGGGTTATGCCAACAATTTGATGGGCTAGAACGTCCAATGCCTTGTCGTGTATCACTGTCCGCTCGATCGTCCCGGCCCTCGCATTGGCAGCGAGCACAGCGGCTTCCAATAGATCATCTGCCCATGCGCCGATTACCGTTCCCTTGGCTAGTCCTCGCAACGTGTGGCCACTTCGCCCGATTCTCTGAATGAGGCGTGTGGACATTCTAGGCGACATGTATTGAACAATGTAATCTACTCTACCAATATCCATCCCAAGCTCGAGTGATGAAGTACAAATCACGCCTTTCACCGAGCCGCTTTGGAATCCCTGCTCAACTTCCTCCCGGATCTCCCGGGAGAGGGAACCGTGGTGTACTCGCACTTGAAGCTCAGGCTTGAGGGCGTGAAGCTGTGACCCAACCGCTTCGGCCTGTTCACGAGTATTTGTGAAAACGAGCGTCGACCGCTTTCGTGATATGACCTCAGCCACTTTCTTCGCCCTCGCTATTGTTGTGGGCGGCAAGCCGAACTTGTCGGAATCTCTCATGTCTGCGGGTGTGGGCGGCACGTATTCGACATCGATCTGAATCTGCCTAAGCTCTTCCGACTTGGCAACAGTCACATTGCGAGCAGTCCCAGACAGGAACTTTCCAACTTTCTTCTCCTCACCCACTGTTGCTGACAATCCGACCCTTTGAAAGGCCCTGCCGGTTAGGTGCTCTAGCCGTTCCAAAGCCACTGATAGTTGGACGCCGCGCTCGTCTGTTGCAAGCTCATGAATCTCGTCAACAACGACCCACCTGACGCCTTTCAGGTGCTCACGCATCCTCTTTCCCGGCAGTATCGCTTGAAGAGTTTCTGGCGTTGTAACCAGCATCTCGGGAGGCGATTTGGCTTGCATTGCCCTTGCGCTAATTGGCGTGTCTCCATGCCTCACTTGGACTTTGATGTCAAGTTCCTTTCCCACATCTGCAAGTCTCCGTAGGATATCCCGATTCAGCGCTCTGAGCGGAGTCACGTACAGGATTGAGATACCCTTCGTCTCCCCAGCCGACCTGCGCTCCAAGAACATGTTGAAAATGGGGAGAATGCATGCCAGCGTCTTCCCAGTTCCCGTGGGGGCGATTACGAGGACGTTCTCTCCCCTGAGGATTGACGGGATTGCGATTTTTTGAATGTCGCTAGGTTCCTCTAAACCCACCTTTTCCAAGTGGTCCCGGATGGGCCTGTGCAACTGCGCAAATGTGTTCTCAAGCAAAGTCTAATCCTCGATCAAATCAACTTGTGAAACGTGGCTCTGCCACCGTGCGAACTTTCTCTTCGAAGATTGATCTTCCGTCCGGCGGCACGTTTCCCTTTCATTAGGCAGCTGGTTTCTCGTATGCGAGGTAAACAAAGATCAGGATAACTGCTAGGAAAGCCACGAAAACGATTCCGATCTGGAAGAGCTGCCAGAATTCGTCCGTTGTCAATTTCCTAACGCTCGCATTCCCCGTAGAAAGCTAGTCCCCATTTAAACACTGCTTATTCTGAACTTTCGGGTAATTCCTTCGCCCTCCAGCGATCTGTTATGCTCGAGTATTGCGAGTCACGTTTCGATATTTTCTCGAACTTGTTTAGGGCTTCTGCTATGTGTTGGGCTATTATGTGGTAGCAGAGGCCTCGCTTCTTGTCCATGACTCGAAAGTAGTAATCATCGCAATAGCAGAATGGGATGTCGGGCATGACTTGGTACTCGCTCTTCCGGCCTTGAACAACCCAAACCACTCTGCTGCTAGGTTTAAACTCGTACCGGCGAACACTCCATGAATTCGCCAATTTCAAACCGTTAGTGAAACGCTCACCAAAAGTTTTCTCAAGCTTTTCTCTCAGTCGGGTCGAAAGTTCGCCGCGTGACACCAGTTCTTCGCAGGCTTCTTCCATCATCTTGTTTTCCAGCTGGTAGGCGTTTTCCATTTCCATTCCAACGAGAGAGACATCTAGACGAATTAGGGCACATTCTGGGCTGCGGCTTTAAGTTGCCCTATTTATTGACCAACTTTCGAGCGAACGTTGAATCTACGCGAAAGTTTCGGGAAACGTTTTTAAGTTGTGGTGCTTGGGTCTATTCGACCGCGCTCGAACGTTCTTCAGCGCGATTGCGTTATGCTCCGGAAAACGTTCTCGGAGGGAAACAAAAAATGTACCACCAAGAGAAAAACAACATGCCGAAGTACGTGATGACCGGCACGACCACTATGGGCGTGGTCTGCAAGGACGGCATCGTACTCGGAACCGATACCCGTGCCACGCTGGGCACCTTCGTGGCGCATAAACGGGCGAAAAAAGTCTATCCAATCGACGAGCACGTAGCCATGACGATCGCCGGAGGCGTTGCCGACGCGCAAACGGTGGTTGAGATGCTTCGCGCGAACTCTAAACTCTACAGATACGAGAAGGGTCTACCCATACCGATTAGTGCTGTTGCACGTTTGGCTGCAAATGTTCTCTTCCAATCTAGGTACTATCCCTTCATTCTGCAGTCCATTATTGGAGGCATGGATGACCAAGGCGGGCACATTTTCGCGCTCGACCCTCTTGGAAGTGTTACCGAAGAGAAATACGTCTCAACTGGCTCCGGCTCACCAGTCGCTTACGGAGTTCTCGAACCTGGTTATAGAGAAGGCATGTCGGTTAAGGAAGCTATACCGCTGGTAGTTCGCGCAGTCAATGAAGCTATGAAGCGCGACTCGGCGAGCGGGGATAGCTTCGATGTTGCCGTAATCTCAAAGGATGGTTACAAGGAACTGAGCGAACAGGAGAAGAAAGGAATCCTCACTTAGGCCAGCTAATTCTGAATCTGGATAATTCCTGATTATTCGAGTTTCGGGTGGTTTCCTCAGTGGCGAGACTAGTGGACGATTCGCAGGCAAGGATCCGTGAAACCATTGTCACCCACATGCCGAAGGAGGCTGAGATAACCCGAATCGAATTTGAAGGGCCTCGCCTCGCAATCTACGTCAGAAACGTCGGACTTTTGTTAGAACAGACCCACGTGGTCACCGACATCGTCAACTTACTGCATAAGCGCGTGGTCATACGGTCCGACCCGTCAATTCGGCTTGCTGAGAAAGAATCTGATCGTTTGATTAAGGGCATCATACCCGCAGAGGCAGAAATAACGGAGATAAACTTCGATCCAAGCTTGGGCGAGGTCGTTATTGAAGCTAAGAAACCTGGCTTGGCGATAGGCAAGGATGGAGTTACCCTTCAAGAGATCATTAAGAAAACTAGCTGGCGACCCCGAGTCTTGCGGGCACCTCCACTCCCATCGAAGATAATCGCGAGTTCTAGGCATATTCTGCATTCTGAAAGCGAAGAAAGAAGCAGGATCTTCCGCGATGTTGGCGAACGCATTTTTCGCACAAGGCTCGCGAAGACTTCGAGTGTTTACCTAACACCGCTCGGCGGGTTCCATGAGGTTGGTAGGTCTGCGATGCTTGTGGAAACCGAGGAAAGCTGTGTGCTAATGGACTGCGGCATAAGCGCAGGGGCGGACCGGCCCATCTACGCATTCCCCCGAATCGACACCGATGAATTTGACATTGACAAATTAGATGCGGTAATAATCTCCCACGCACACCTAGACCATTGCGGGTTCGTCCCGTTCCTCTACAAATATGGGTATGACGGGCCGGTCTACTGCTCCGAACCAACAGCTGTGCTGATGACGCTCCTCCAACTTGATTACCTAGATATTTTCGGCAAGGAAGGTGGACATCCGCCTTATGATCAGAAGGATGTGCGCGAAGTCGTTATGCACACCATACCCGTAAAGTACGGCGTGGTCACCGACGTAGCGCCCGATATCAAACTCACCCTCCACAATGCAGGCCACATAATTGGAAGCTCGATCGTTCACCTCCACATCGGAGAAGGGCTTACAAACGTCATATTCACTGGCGATTTCAAATTCGGCAGAACGATGCTTCTGGAGCCTGCTGTCTGCTCGTTTCCACGCGCTGAGACCCTAATCATGGAAAGCACTTACGGCGGGCCGGACGACGTCATGTCCGATCGGGAAACGGTTGAGGGTAAGCTAGCTAGGATTGTCAACGAGACGGCGGAGAAGGGCGGTAAGGTACTTATCCCGACTCTGGCTGTTGGGCGTGCTCAAGAAATCATGCTTGTTCTGAACGCTTACATGAAGAATAAGCAAATCAAAGAACTCCCAATCTTCCTAGAAGGCATGATATCTGAAGCGACAGCCATCCACACCGCCTACCCCGAATACTTAGCACGCGACCTTAGGGAACAGATTCTCTACAAAGACATTAACCCTTTCCAGTCAGATTACTTCACGAATGTCGACCATCCCTCCGAGCGGGAGAAGATAGCGGCCGGGCCGCCGTGTATTATTCTCGCAACTTCTGGTATGATGGAAGGTGGTCCTGCGATCGACTACTTCCGTTACCTGGCTTCGGATGAGAAAAACTCATTGAGCTTCGTGAGCTACCAGGTTGAAGGGACACTGGGAAACAGGCTCAAAAATGGTGCCCGCGAGGTTTCCTTGATGGGCAGGAACGGAAAGGTTGAAGCTTTGAAGGTGAACTTGCGTGTTGAGAGCGTAGAAGGCTTCTCAGGACACTCTGATAGAAACCAGCTCTTCGCCTTCCTCAAACGAATCTCGCCGAAGCCGTCACGAGTCATACTTGGGCACGGTGAGCGGCGCAAGACCGACCTGTTCGCGCACCAAATCTCTAGGATTCTGAAGATGAGAACGACGGCGCCGGATAACCTCGAGAAACTCAGGTTAAGATAAGTTTAGTACATATCGTGGCAGCCTGATGGGCTGGCTATCCTGCTGGAGAATTAAATTCGGCTACGTTTCCTCGTTCGCGGTCGCGCCCGCCGTGGCAACTTCGAGGCGAGAATTCTCCCTTCCCCGCCACACTTTCACGGTTGGTGGAGTTATGACGATCCTTTCTTCTCCTAACCTCGCAATATCACCCTGAATTGACTTGACAAATTCGACGAGTTCGCCTATTGCCGATTTTGTCTCTTCGACACTTCGTTTCGCGATGGGGGTTATCTTGACGATTAGGATGTTGCCTTCTATAATTTCAGCCTTGATTCTGGGTACGTCCATCGGATCTCGAAGCGGGTACGCTTTGACGTAGATTGGGTGTTGAATGGATGGATTCACCAATGGGAACCTCTCATCTCTTTCATCGTCTGAACCGATCAATTAAGGGCAACTCGAGGTTGAGTGAGTTGTCTCGGTCGATGGCACTTTAAACATTTGCACTTAAGAGAGGGCACTCTAACACGCCTATGTAAAGACCACACGCACTCACCTTAGAGAAGTGTGGGCAGTTTGTCACTCACCCGCCCAGAAGAATAGATTAGCGTGGAGAACCGAAGTGGCGCCACTTCCATTGGAACAAGCCTAACACTCAATTAACCTGCATTGCTAGCTGTGAATGATTTCCAGAGCTCATCCCCGACGTAGTGCACGTTCATGACCACTTTGCCCTTATTCGCCGATTTCATCAGAGTTGAATCCACATCAGCCAAACCCAAAGCGATGTTCTTCCCGAACTTTTCGTCAACTATCAATAGCAACTCCCCCTTCGTGAAATCATTTCGAATCTCTCTAATTCCTGGCCTCATGACGTGCGCGCCGTTCGCCAAATGCGCTACGGCACCCATATCGACAACAATCTTGGGCAAAGAGTTGATGACCTCATCAAACTTTAGAGATGGAAGCAAACCAGACTTCGTGCGCAAAATCAGTGGCCTTCCATTCAAGAAGAAGACCAATCTCTCGTCCACAGGAAGCTCCTCAAACACGTTGACCGAACGAAGAAACGTTTCAGAAATTGGATAGCGTTGTATGAATTCCCTAAGGAGCTGTTTTGCTTCCTTATCCTTGAGATACTTCTTTGCTGGCAACTATTCGTCAACTATCTAGGGACCGTTCTTTATACTTAACACCCTGCAATTTCTTCAACGGGTTGGATATTCCGTGTTCCGATTGAAAGGCGACGCGATTCCTAGCCATGGTTTATGTAGACCTAACGTTTAATTTGGGGCTTCCTCCTTACGGGGAACTCACATCCAGAAGCTAGAACAGAAGACGAAGAAAAACAATGTCTGCAGTTGCTGACAAGATCTTCCAAGAGAGCCTTAGCAAAATCGTTCTCGTGGAACTGAAGGGAAGCCGTACGATACGTGGAAAACTCTACAGCTACGACCAACACATGAATCTAGTATTAGAAGACGCAGAGGATGTCTCCAACCCAGAGAACACGCGAAACATAGGCACGATTATTGTTAGGGGCGACAATGTGGTTCTGGTTTCGCCCCCTCCTAAGAGGTAGACTTTTAGCAAATTCTCGCGGGCTGAATAGATTTGACTAAGGGGACCGCATCATTCGGCAGGCGAGGGCGCGCAAAGACCCATATCCGATGCCGCCGCTGCGGCAGACACTCTTACCACATTAGATGGAAACGCTGTTCCGCTTGCGGTTTTGGTGCCAGTAGGAAACTCCGCGGCTACTCGTGGCAGACCCACACGTTGAACAGGTCCAGAAGAATTAGGTAGTAGGCATACTTCGCCTTGGCTGCCTGAAGTTCTTCGATCGATGATGTCTACGAAGGCGGCACCTGTAACGAGAGAGTAAGAATGGTGTGGTGAAGTCCGAGACTAATACAACGAGGGTTGTGGGTGGAGTATGTTAGCGTTGCTTGGATGACAGTTGAAGGTATGGCTGCGATTTGTTCAGGAATAGCGGCCTGGAGTTCTGCTCTTCTTGCGTTCGGCGTCGATTCTTGAAGTCCGCTAGGGGGAGGGGGTTGCTGGAGTGGCAGGTGGTGCTTTCGCTTCTGGCGTTACAGTGGGGGCTGCAGGTGCAGGTTTCTTGAACAGTTCGAGGAAAGAAACGGTTTCGATCTTCGGAAGATACTTCTCTATATCAGCAGTTACTGTTCGCTTTTCCACCTGCAAACCTTCAAGGAAGAATGCCTCCTCAGGTATCTCGATTTCCAGATTCCCCTGCTCAAGCTTAACATGAAACTTCTCAGGTCCCACGGACGGGATCCGTTTGTGAATGAGGTACCGGACTTTATCATCCTCCATCTCAACAATCTTCTCGACCGTCAGGTCGTAAATGAGAGTCTTGCCGGCAAATGGGTGGTTGTAGTCCACTTGAACTCGCCCAGCTCCAACGGAGCGGACTTGCGCGGTCTTACCGTCTATATTCACCTGTAAACCTGGTACAGGAGACATTCCCTCCGCCGTGAATTTGCGAAGTGGAACTAATCGAACCTTTTTCGGATCACGCACCCCGTAACCTTTGTCTGGAGGCAGCTCAATGGTGCTCGCCTTGCCAATCTCTAGGCCGGTCAAGGCTTCATCCAGCCCCTTGGGGACCCAACCTTCTCCCACAACGATGAAGAATGGTTCGTAACGTTCTTCTCCTCGGTAAAGCTTCGCTTCCTTGGCCACAGTCTCAAGCGTCGTACCGACGGTTTCGCCTGTCTCCTTGACTTTCAGAGTGTAGTTGGCGAGTATGAAGTCGCCGTTCTTAAGAGACAACAAATAGCACCTTGAATCATGAAGGGGGAGCCTAGATTTACCCGTTCTACATTAATCTTTCAGAAAAGTCGCCGATATTCCAGGTAGTCAGAAAGTGCTTTTACATCTCAGACTCGCAGAAGGCTCGCAGTCAGTACGAATAGAACGAAAAGCGTTATGAGCAGATATTTGGGGTTCCTGGAAAGAGCAAAGTAGAGCGCGGAGGCAACCACTCGCAGGTAGGGCGTCAACATCAAAACCACAATACCCAAGCCAAGTACTTGCGTTGGCGACCAGCCACCCATTGAAAGTTCCTGAAACAGTTTCCCCGCGTAGCTGAAAAAATTCGTTCCTTTCATTGCGAAGCTAGGCTGGAAGAGTATGTTCAGGTTTCCGCTCGAAGAGTAGTAGTCTGCGATCCCAAGGGCCTCTACCGTAACGCTCGCCAGGACGCCGAGGATTAGAATATAGCTTATCAGCGAATCGAGTTTCTCTTCGCTAGAGGCCCGCTTCATGGCGAAGTTATCCCTTCAAAGAGCATTTGGGCAATTAGGGCGAGAACAATTACTAGGAATAGGTACCTCACCAATCGATTTGGTAACCGGTTCAACACTCTGCCTCCCACCAGCGCGCCAATAGTTGTCCCTACTGCCATTGGCGCTGCTAGGCTAACGAAGAGGAGCCCCGAAGCGAAGTAGACGCTTGCTCCAGCCAGGGCTGTAATCCCAATGATGAAATTACTGGTTGTCGTGGAGACTTTGGAAGGCATTTTCAAAATCAGTTCATGTATTGAGACTTTGAAAGCACCTGCACCGATGCCGAGCATACCCGCGGCCAATCCTGCGATCAGCATACACGGACCTCCTAGGAGGGCATTCTTCATCTTGTAGGAGACTTTTTTCTTCGCCGCCTCGTCGTAGTAACTCCCATCTAACTCCAACCATTTCGAAAAGCTGTCTTGCTTTACGCGCTTCGGGAACTCCCCCCTCCGATGTCCCGACAACCCAAGAAAGGAGGTTAGAAGGAACCCTGCGAAGAAGAAATACAGGAACCTCGGCGCAATGAAGGACGTAATTGTTGCCCCGATTATTGCTCCGACTATGGTGAACATTTCGAGGTAGAACGCGGCCTTGATGTTTGTTATTCGTTCCTTGACGTATGCTGCGGCTGAGCCGCTTGAAGTTGCGATAATAGTCACCATACTTGCGGCGATTGCGTACTTGACAGGTACGCCGAAAGCGACCAACACGGGGATCATGATGCTGCCCCCTCCGAGGCCGGTTAGGGATCCGAGGAATCCGGCCAAGAGTGCGATGATCAGCACGGAAAACAATTCAATCAATTTGGATTCAGGACCAACCTTAGGGCCCATTCCATGAGACGGGTACCCGAAAGCGCTAACCAAAATGGATTGAGTTCTTGGAAGAAGTAACTCGCCTTAGGGCGGAGGCGGCCTTGTGCCTAGGGTTACTTCGACGACCATGTACGTACCTCCCCTGATTATGCCGACGGCAATCTTCTGACCCGGAAGCGTATTTCTTTCGAGGTATGTTGATAACGAGTCATAGTTAACAATCCTGTATCCATCAATCGAAACGATGAGATCTCCACCGATTAAGTATGATTGTCCGTCAATGTCAACAGTTATTGTCCCGTTCTTAAGACCCGCTTGTGCTGCTGGGCTTCCGGCCACCGTTTTCTGAATTAACACACCATATGTTATGTTGGTCCCCACTGCTTGTGAGAGTTGAAAGACCATGTCGACCCCTTCGATGCCCAAGTACGAATGCTTAGTGTATTTCCCGGTAGCTACAAGGGATGGGAGTTCGCGCACTATTGTGTCGGAGGGTATCGCGAAACCAAGACCTTCAGCGCCAGTTATACCGGCGGTTGTAATTCCCACAACTTTCCCATCAGCAGTCAGAAGCGGCCCTCCCGAATTCCCTGGGTTTATCGGCGCGCTGAACTGTATCGCATCAGCAATAGGGTACCCTGTGTTCCCGGAACCAGTATCGTAACTTATCGTTCGTCCCGTCTGGCTTACGATCCCGTACGTTATACTACCCTTGTAGCCGTACGGGTTACCAATCGCAACTACCGGCTCACCGACCCTCAGGGAAGAAGACGGCGACAACTCCAATGGGTAAAGTTCCTGAGAAGGAGCCTGTGGGGAGATTATGCCCAAATCGCTGTAGGCGTCGAGGCCTACAATCTTTCCCCTGTAAGCGTCACCATTCGAAAAGGTCAGCGTCGTATTGACAAGGGAATCAACTACGTGAAAGTTGGTTACTACGTAGTATGACCCGGAGTATTGTATGATGAAGCCCGAAGCAGCAATACCCACCCAAGTTGTCGCAAGGCCCGTCCCAGTGTCTACAATCTCATGTCTTACTCCTTCAATTGTCACGACGCTGCGGCTTGAATTAGCGTAAATCTCGGCGGAGTCAAATCCATTTGACCTCTGCGCGCTCAAGGTCATTCCATAGTATGCAGCAAGTGAGCCTAGGATTACGACGAGCACTAAGAGCGCGACGAGAGTTTCTTGCCGAACTCGAATAGTTCGCGCCTTTCGATGACTTGCTCGCCTACGAGGCATTGTTATGGACTCCGTGTTTTGTTTCAGCTCGGTTAGAAATTAGCCGCATAATAACTTGCCGCTGTTTTGGAATGGAAAATTGCCCTCACATGGCCTCTTTCTTCGTGTAACTCGCGTAGCTCATTTTTTGTGTTACATGAGCCTTGGAAATTTCACTGTGACCTCGCCTCTGATGGTTATATCAGCGTAGTGTCCGCGTTGGGCTGACCCAGTGTTGACTATCGTGGTTGAACCGATCGTATCAGTCCCCTGAGATTCGTGTACATGGCCCGAAACGACTAATGTGGGCTCCGTCTTCTCAATGAAACTTCGGACGGCTATGCTTCCAACGTGTTCGCCGCTGGATACCTGATCGACCTTGGTGTTCTTAGGTGGGCAGTGCGATACGAGAATGAGCAATCCGCCTCCACAATTCTTGGAGGCTTCTTCGATGAGCGCTTCTGCTTCTTCTTCACTGTACTCAAAGACGGTACTGAAGGGACCGCGCGGAGAGCCGCCCAAACCTATCAGTGACACGCCTTCTACGCTTCGGCATCTCGCATGGAGTGCGTGAACGTTTTCCCCTCCTGTCCAGTCTCCAAGCTCTCGACCGTCCATGTTGCCCGGAACAAAGTATACCGGGTGTCCAACTTTCCCTAAATCCAAGAGTAATTGCTTGGCTCGGTTTGAGTCGTAATTGATTATGTCGCCAGCGACGATTACAAAATCGGGCCTCTCATTCGCAATTAGTTCCTTTGCGTGTCGATATGCTTCTTGATTTCCATGAAAATCGGTAAAAGCCAATATTCTCAAGGAACACCTATCCAGTACGGAACCCCGTTTCAATGAGGCCAGTGGGTATTCGCGAAAACCGCACGTGCTGCCGCTACGCCTTCTCCAGGTTTGAGTTTGTGGCCTTGTTCGATTAGGGCGGATTCAAGGGCGGTTGCGGTTGCTAGAATCTCGAATTCTGAAACGCTTCCCATCACACCAATTCGGAATAGCTGGCCCTTCGTTTTACCCATACCCCCAGCTATGACGACGCGGTACTTCCTGTTCAATGTACCCCGGAAGTTCTTGTCGTCCATGTCGCTGGGATATTTGATTGCCAATACGGTTGTTGACCTGACTTCTTTTCGAGCATACATTTCTAGGCCCATGGCTTCTACCGCAGCGTACATGGCGTTGGCACATGTGGCGTGTCTTTTGAATCGTTTTTCGAGGCCTTCTTCGCGGATCATCTGAAGCGCTTCGTCAAGAGCGAAGAAGAGTGTCACGGCGGGAGTGTATGGGGTTTCCTTATTCTCATCCCAGAATGTCTTACAGAGTTGAAGGTCGAAGTAGTATGAGCGAGGGGCCTTCTTGACGGCCTCCCACGCTCTTGGGCTAACTGAGATTAGGGCGAGGCCTGGAGGTGTCATGAGACATTTCTGGCTGCCAGTTACGCATATATCGACACTCCATTCATCGACTGGAAGTGGGACGCCGCCTTGAATTGATATGGCATCTACGAGGAAGAGGGCGCCATATTTGTGGCAGACTTCGCCGATTTGCTTAAGGTTCGGCGTAGTAACGCCCGTTGATGTTTCATTGTAGATTATCGCCAAGGCTGTGACTGGAGAATTCTTCTGTAGGATGTCCTCAACCTGGGCAACGGTTACGGCATTTCCCCACTCAACAGGTATCTCAATCCCTCTGCCGCCTAGTAAGTTCACGGCTTCCAAGAACCGTTGGCTGAAAACACCATTAACCGGTACAATGATCTTGCTGCCCTGCGAGCAAATATTTCTGACGGCACATTCGACGCTGCCCGTTCCGGATGCTGAAAGAACAAATAGATCGTTTTTCGTTCCGAAAACGTACTTTGCATTATCGATTATTCGGGAATGAAGCTCGCGGAATTCTGGCCCTCGATGGTTTATCATTGGCCGCAGCATCGCATTCGCAACACGTGTCGGAACGTTTGTTGGCCCAGGTAACATGATCAATTGCTTTGTTTCCAAGTTCGAATCTCCAGCTGTAGGGCGAGGAATGGACTGTTCACTGAAAACCTTTTCCTAGGAGTCCCGTAGGTGGCATTCAAGTTGATTGGAAGGGCTTTTCAGTAGCGCCTCCGGTTGTGATTGGCGTAGAGTGAGATTGTAGAATTTGTCGGTTAAGCTTGGGAAGATTATGGGGATCCCGGTTCGGATCCATTACACGTTATGGTTTGTTTTCATTCTAATTGCTTGGTCCCTATCCTATGAGTACATGCCGCACCAGTATCCCGGCTTAAGCACGGTCACCTACTGGACAATCGGAATTTCGTCGGCAATAGTTCTGTTCGCTTCCGTCCTCGTCCACGAACTATCACACTCGTATATTGCCAAGAAGAACGGATTACCGATTGCGAGGATTACGCTATTCTTCTTTGGCGGAGTCTCAGAGATGTCTGAGGAACCTCAGGATGCAGGGTTAGAGGTCCGTATGGCTGCTGCCGGCCCGTTGATGAGTTTCCTGATTGCAGGTGTGCTGGGCGGACTCTGGTATATCGCTGAACTAGTCGGCTTACCCATCGTCATATCGGCCACGGTCGGTTATGGAGCCCTGATCAACGCGGTTCTTGGCGCGTTTAACTTGCTACCCGCATTTCCACTTGATGGTGGGCGGGTGTTTCGCGGGAGCTTGTGGAAACATTCGAAAAATCTTGTTGGCGCCACACGGACGGCCACCCGCGTTAGTGAAGCTTTCTCGCTTCTCATGATGCTTGGGGGTTTCGTCGCGATAATTCTCGGAGACTTCGTTGACGGAATTTGGATCATAGTTCTTGGTTGGTTCATAAAATCTGGTGCCGAGACGAGCCTGAGGCAGACACTCCTCGGAGAAACCCTGACGGGTGTAAGAGTCGGTGACATTATGACCCGAGGAGTACTGACGGTATCACCAGAAATCACCGTTCAACAGCTTGTGTCCGACTATTTCCTCGTTCATCCTCACGAGGGCTACCCTGTGATGAAGGATGGCCAGTTGCTCGGGTTGGTTACGTTGCAGTCTGCGCGGGCGATTCCGAAGGAGCAGCGGGCCACTGAAACGGTGGCCCAAGCGATGGTCCCCTATGAACGTGCACCCATTGTTCAATCTGATGGGTCGGCGTTAGACGCTATGCATAGGATGGCCCGAGAGAGAGTTGAAATGATGCTGGTCACGGAAGGCGGTCGGCTACTCGGTGTAGTCACCCGCGGCGATTTGATAAAAACCATTCAAACGAGACAGGAATTAGAGCTACATCCAGTTTGGCAACCCGCCGCAACCCCAGTTGCTGTCCAATACTGCGTGCAATGCGGCGCACAATTACAGGTTGGAACGCAAATTTGCCCTCACTGTAACGCAAAGCAACCTGAGCAGGCTAACCTTCGCTAAACGAAGCCTACTCGTTTCCATCACAGCCTTCCGACGTATGCGTCGGCCCTTGTGACGCCAATCTCTTTGAGCGTAGTATAACGGCAGTACCGGTCGAGAACTTCCATGTTATAGGAGATGCCTTCGCAGGGTTCAGTTGCGGGGGGATTGGAGTTGTTTCCATAGAACGACGGCGGGATGGTTGACTGAGAGCGACGTGCCGTGCTCTATCTGCATCTTGCAAACGCTACTCTCAGTTAAGACTTGGCTAAGGCCTAGGGTCTTCAACCTTTCAAAGAGTGTTTCGCCGATCGCCATTGAGACATCGTATCCTTCGGGACCTTTCTTGAACCCAAAGGTGCCTGCTATTCCGCAGCAGGTATTGTACCTCACGGGGCGTACGTCTATTCCGGCGAGTTTCAGAATTTCTAGGGCGTTGGATTTTCCGTAGACGCTTCTTGTGTGACATGGGGAATAATACGCGACCGGCCCCACAGTAGCTTTCGGAAAGTCTCTTAGTTTTCCTTCGTGGTGCATTTGTAACATGTATTCGAAAAGGTCGTGGGAATGTGTTGCGACCAAACTAGCTTCTTCTGAATTGAGAAGTCTAGGATAGAGCTCGTTCAAACAATAGGTTGCCGTTGGCTCTGAAGAAACTATTTCACAGCCATCCCTCACGGACTCGGCGAGCTTTGGAATGTTGAATTCAGCTGCACGTGTGGTTCTTTTCATGTCACCATAGAGGAAGGCTGGGATCCCGCTACCGATTTGTTTGGGAAGGGTCACCTTGCAATCGTTGTACTCGAGAATTCCGATGACCGCTTTGCCAATTTCTGGTTCGCACACGTCGGCGTATGTGTCAACGAAATAGGCTACTGGCCTTGAGCCTCTGCTTGTGTGGGAACCATACCATTTCTTGAACGTATGTCGGTTAAAGGGTGGGAAAGGGCGCCGTGCATCTAAGCCTAGAAGGCTTTGGAGCATTCGCCTGAAGGCCTTCCGCCCCATGAAAAAGTTTGAGATAGGGGCTGTTGTGCTTGCGAAGCCAACGAAGGTTTCATAATTGCAGAAGGTTCTGTTTATCGATAGTTGCCCGTGCCGGTGTGTGTACCTTTCTTTGACTTGGGCTATGAGTAGCGGAATGTTGATGTCCTCTGGGCAGACGCTTTGACATAAACCGCATGAAATGCAAAGGGACGCGAATTGTCCTGCAGCGTCCGGGGTTGCGGTGTACTCGGTCCAAGGAATTCCAATAGGGCCTGGGTAGATGTAACCGAACACGTGGCCGCCAAATAGTCTGAAGGTGGGGCAGATATCCATGCAAGCCCCACACCGCAAGCAATACAAGGCCTCCCGAAAGTTCGGGTCTGTCAGCATCTTTGAGCGACCGTTATCGATGATGAGAATGTGTTGTTCTTGCGGTTGGTCTGTCTGCGCGAGCTTGCTTCCACCTCTAACGATAGTGACGTAGCTGGTTAATTTTCGAGCTGCGGAGCTCAAAATCAAGGTTTGCAAAAGCGTGAAGGCGTCGGCTGTGTTCGGGACAATCTTTTCTGACCCTAGGATGGAGATGGTCATGCGTGGGAGAGCTGTGACGAGGCGGGCATTGCCCTCATTGCTCACAATCATGATTGCACCCGAATCGGCGATTGCAAAGTTCGCGCCAGTAATCCCGACATCGGCCTGTAGAAACTCATTTCTAAGAGACTCTCTTGCCACTGCTGTTATTGTTCCAGGGTCGGCAGGCAGCTGCTTACCCAGCTTTTTCGAGAATAGTTCGGTGATCTCTTCCACGGTCATGTGAAGGGCTGGAGCGGTGATATGGGAGGGTCGTTGGTTGGCGAGTTGGACTATTCTTTCGCCTAGGTCGGTCTCAACAACATCTAGTCCTTCCTTCTCGAGGTGCTGGCGAAGGTCGATCTCCTCGCTTGTCATTGATTTTGCTTTGACTATACGCCTAGCTCCCGCCTCATGCACGAGGCCTATAACAACTTGGACAGCTGTTGCTCCGTCGTGTGCAAAATGCACTTGGAAGCCGGATGCTTCTGCGGCCTGAGTGAATTTCTTGATGTTGTTATCCAGGTTTTCTATTGACTGACGCTTGATTCTCCTTGCCTCTCGAAGCAACCAGTTTCCGTTAGGGAGCTCGGAATACGCTTTCTCGCTTGCTTCGCGTTCCCCTTCAGTCCCAAGGTATAGCTGTGCCCTTCGTCGCTTATCTCCGATACCGTCTGTGATTTTGCTGATCAGTTGCTCATGGGCTTTGAGGCCGATCTTATCCAAAGTCATCGGCCTCCCGGAATGTCTTGGTCGAGGAGTAGGACATGCAATTCTTTCGGCCCATGCGCTCCTAAGATGCTGATGCCCCCAACATCCGCGGTTCTGCTCGAGGCGGAGATGAGTGAAATTGAAAACGCGGCTGAATTATTCATAAGAAGTTGTGAAATCTGCTTCTGCGCATCATCGAGCGCGAAGACCAGCCTAGAACGGGGGAGAATCGCGACGTGGACTAATGGCAGTGCTGTGACGAGTCGGTCCAATTCATCCGCCGTTGCAATAATCAATGTCCCCGTTTCTGCGACACCTAAGTCTGCACTAGTGACCCCAATCTCAGCTGCCTTAAGCGCTTCGAAGAAGTCTGCCCTCTCCATGTTTGCCCGACTTATGAGATCGCAAGGGATGGGAAGTTTGGGAAATAGTAATTGGGAAGAGAGATCTACTCCACAGACTGCTATTCGCCTCGCTTTCATTGTGGAAGCCAATTTACCTACGTACTCGGTGACTTCGACGAAATTTGTCACGGAGAGGAAATAACCGCCCACCGCTTTCACTTGAGCGCTGAACCTAGTTACGAGGTCCTCAGAATTGCGACCATATGACATGAGTTCTGGAATCGACCTACCATTTGTTCTCATGGATGAAATTCTCGATTGGATGCCGTTTGGGCTCGGTGAAGCGCGACGCAGGGTAACCCACGTAAATCAGTATTGCTGGCTTCACGTAATCGGGAAGTTGAAGAACACGCTTCAGTTCGGTAATTCGAAACAGCGGGAAGATTGAAATGGCTGTTCCTAGACCCAAAGCTCGCGCTGCCAATAGGAGGTTTTGCACGGCTGGGAATACGGAGGCCCAGTTCGACTGCTCCTCAAGCCAAGCCCACTCATCCGTAAGCCGCTTTGCCCGTCTCGTGTTGAGACATGCAAAAATTAGAACCGGAATCTTGTCGGTGTTCTGAGCGAGCCAGGCTACTGGGTTCGTGGAGGATAGAAATTCTGGGACAGAATCCTTAGGGATCCGCAAGTTAGACCGTGCGTATGTTTCAAGCCCTTGAACCACAAGTTCGCGTAGTTGCCCCTTGACGGCGGTGTCTGTGATCAGAATGAACTCCCACGGTTGCGAGTTTCCGCCTGAGGGTGCCATTCCTGCAGCGGTTAGAATTGCTTGAATCTTCTCCGGTTCCACCGGATCACTCTTTAGGCGCCGCATACTCCGCAGAGTTCTAATAGCTTCTTGAGCTGTGACCGCCAACCCAACCATCACACGCCGAAGAAATAACAAAGTCGCCTTATGGCTTCAGCGCAAAACCCGATTTGGGAAACTAGTACTCACGATAATGGCATAATGCCTTTCAATAGTCGATTGCCTTTAATACTTACCCGCGTAAAACGCGCCCCCGATTGGCATATGGTACTGAAAAAAACTGCGCTTGATAGTACAGGACTTAGTTCTCAAACATCAAAACGATTGAGATAAAGAACACGAGTCGCATTATTACGCCAGTGACAAGAAGCATCATCCCATTCTTATTCATCCTTTTGGCGGCGGCTTTGCAGACGCCTCCGACCCTAGCCGTTCAACAACCTGACTTGGCATCGCGATACTACGGGTTAGGATTGGAGGCAACAGATTGGATAACATCCTTCCAAGTTACGCCCCTCAATGCGTCATGGGGGATACCATATCAGGATCAGCGCACGTGGGGGCTGGATCCGTTCTACTTTGAGAATGGAACCATTACGGCTGGGACCGACGGCATAACCGCTGGTCAAAGACAAGAACTCGTGTTCTTGCTCGCCGGACACGATGCTGGCCTGGGAGCCTCCGCCGCGCTCGACGCGTACCTGCAGACCAAAGATCCTAGGTACCTCAACGTCTTCAACGTTTATTACAACTATTTCCAGAACGCGCAAATCCCAAGCGGGATGGCCAGCACGCCTGCGCTCGCCTTATCGACCATTTATGGACATACCATCACCCTTGATAATGCTGGGTATTGGGCTGAACAGGCAGATGTGTCTGCGGGCCCAGACGGCCGATACGGAACACAAGATGATTCTGCGAAACTGCACGCGGCTTTTCCATCTCCTGAACATGGAAACCTCATAGCAGCCGCACTAATCTCGTACTATCGATGGACACACGATGATAACGCCCTGCAACTCCTAAACCGATATGGCAATTGGCTCGTGAAGTTGCAAATCATAACCGGGAATTACACTGGCGCGTTTCCCGTTACTCAATATTATTGGAATTTAGGTTGGAAGCCCAGAATGTATGAGACAACCGAGTCGGCGTGGATTCTTGCTGAGCTTTACCTGCTGACAGCGAACGCAACCTACCTAAATTCGGCTGTAGCCGCAGGCCAGTATATGTTGTCCAGGCAGTTTACGAGCCAAGAATGGATGAACACGCCTGTCTACGGCGCTCTGCCTTACGAATGGAATCGAACAAAGTATACCACCGCAGTTTCCACAAATCACGCAGGCTTCACGCTATTGGCGTGGACCCAACTCTACAGGCTGACAGGCGACAAACGCTACCTGAGTGCAGCGGAAACCTACGCGAAATGGCTGATGAGCTTCCAAGTAACTAACCCTGACATGGCTTGGGGCAACCATACCTACGCGAACGACCCCATGGCGGTTGGCGGCTACTATTACGGCTACGACACTGAGAAGCACATGTTCGGTTCAGATGTCGCTCTCTCATTGTGGAGCGCTGCATATTCAATACGCGGCCTTCTCTTCCTCACAGAAACCACAAACGATGAAACATACGCACGTTCCGCCGTATTGGCTGCTGATTGGCTGACCCGCATGCGTTACCCCGACACTACACTAATCCCACTGCAAGCCTTGGCCATCACAAAATATGTCTCTTCCAGTTGGTGGGGCATTTACCTCCAGTTCTACCAACCCGACATGAGCGAGGTAGAGAAGGCAGGCATACCCTCATTCGTCAAGAAAGGGCAGATCAATCTCCAGGCGATTCTTAACCCAAATCGTACGTGGTTCGAGCGAACCTACGGCGTGGACTTCAATCTAATTGATTATCAAATGGCAAGTCGCGGGCCTCAATTCATGAAGATGGTTTGGAGTTGGTGGCCCGACCTTGGGTTCGAGCCAAGGTATGGAGGGGACGTAGCTTTTGGCGCATTCACGATTGGAAATTACCTCACCTTCGATGAGAAGTTTCAGAGCGTGCAGGCAAACTTGATGGAGATTGAACGGCTGACCAGCGACCAAACACTCGGCCTCCCCAAGAACATCACAACGTCGTACCAGCAAGCCATGCAGCTTGCAAACGCTGCTGAGCGCAATTTCAACGAAGGTTGGTACTCCGCCGCGATTGCGGAGATAGGTTATGCCTCGGCACTTGCGCAGGAAACAATAAAGGAGCTTGGACTCCTCGTTCCAATCACACAAACGAACCGAACCGTATTAGAGATCTTGGGAACCGTTATTGCTGCGCTCGTAATCATCAACGTCTACCTGTACCATGTGTTGAGCAAACGACCAAGGCATGGCCCTAGTCGGAAACGCGTATTACGCCGTCGGTGACGCAGTGGCGTACTCCTGCAGTTTTTCCTCAGCCCACATGAACTTGGTCACGAGGGTTTTTGGATAGTATGATTTCCAATCATAATCTACTGTTCGACAAAACGCCACCGACACTCTCGGGTCAATGTAATTCTTTAGCGATGTCCCCAAGTTCCATTTCTTGTTCAGTTTCATTTGCGTGAGGCGAAGTTTCAGTGAAGCCTTTCTTTTCGCGGCCATCTTACCTTCCTTTCCCTTGAGTGACCGCAACATTTCAAGCCGTTTCTTGTAAGTCTCTTCCCACTTCTTCGGTACGGCCTTCTGATGGTTCATTAACTGAGCTACAGCTGCATTCGACTCCATCAAGGCCATCTTTTTTTCTGCATCAGAACTCTCCTTACTGACCTTGCTTGTTCTAAGTTCCTGCCTGAAGAGTTGAGTTGCTGAGAATGTGCGGAACACTTTTGGGCTGAGGCGTGGCATTGCTTCGGATAGGAATTCCCGCACGGCCTCGGTGGTTATCCCACTGAAGATTCGTCCCCCACTAGAGGCGAACTCTTTCAGATTCCTGTAAGCTTCTTTGGAGACCGGCAGCTCCCGCTCGAACAGAATTGAGTCCTTACCTAGGAAATGCAGCTCGACTTTAGGGGACGAATTATGGAAGCGAATGTGCTCGCTTTGAAGGCTTGTTGCCCCCACTGTGCCGCTCTCCGTTTCCTCCTCATCCCCGACACGAATTTTAAAAACGTCAATCAGGTACGCTACCGTCGCCACTTTGCGGCGTTTCACATCTTCGCTCGTAAGATCCTCTGCTATGTGCGCACGGACCTTGGCGATCTTCAAATCCAACTCACGCGCTAAGTCGAATTTTTCCTGAACCCGTTCCTGCTTCATTGGTGTGGCATCGTGAAACCAAATGTACTTCACCTTCTCGGCTAGCTTATCAGTCCACTTAGCAATCCAAAGTTCATCAGGCCGCCATTCACGCCCCGCCCATTCTCCGGGCGGTGCAGGCGCGTCAGGGCTCAAGTTCAAAGTTACATCCCTAGTGGTTACCGCTGGTTTCCAGTGACCCCTCATAGGGTGCTTGCCACGGCCCATGAATACTGACGGCGGCTCGACAGCATAGTTTCCTATTTCCATTCTCGCGCCGTCAACTGTGGCCCAACCATAGTGCTCCTTTCGCTCCTCTCGAACCTTCTTTCTGGCTTGAGCTAACTCCTTCTTCGCTTCCTTCGACATGTTTGCCTTACGGGCTCGCTCAGCCTCAATCCATTTCACGATAGGAGCCCAATCGAAATCTTCGACGGAGACTTGCTCCTTGATTCCTAGGGCTTGTGCGAAGTCTTTCATAAAATTGGAGCAAAACGTTCGGTCTTCGGTGTAGGGGGTTCCGAATTTCTGTGCAAACTTTACCGCCATCTCTTCCTGCAGAGGGTTCAATTTGATTGGCGTGCCGCGGTACCTGATGGCGAAGCCTTGGGGGCCGTAAGCGTCAGGGATTAGGACGCCGTTGTGTCTTAACTGCTTGAGTTGAGATGAACTCAATGATTTCTTTCTCCATCGCCGAGAGTAATAGGCCACATCACGTTAGGACAAATGATTAGGATTTTGTATTTGCCCACGCAAATTTCTATATGGAATTTTGGCGCGCAATGGCATAAGCTTTACGTCTTCCAGCCTAGAACAAGGAAGAGGAATGAATTTAGGCTTGAGATTTGACCGGCCGAAGCTTGCACGCCTTATTCCTTGTCGTATTATTCCATTAGCAATGTGTCGCCAGTTGCCCACCACAGGCCCTCATCTTAGCCTACTCCCCCGAAGACCTGACCCCCGATCTAAGAGAACCCCAAATAAATCCTGCAAAGGCTTTTCACCACACAATGAAGTAAATGCGAGGAGAGTTGAACCATGCGCAAGCTATCTCGGCGAACATTCGTTTCCGCAGCAGGTTTGACCGCAGCGGGATTTACGTTAGGATTTGCTGCGAAGACCTTACTGCCCTCAACGTCTACCCCACCAACACTTGCACCTGTTACAACCCCTGCTGACGCCCTCAGAAGGCTGATGGATGGAAACGCGCGTTATGCTGCAGGGGCTTCAATCCACCCAAACCTTTCGCAGGAGCGTAGGGCAGAAGTCTCGCAGGGACAAAACCCATGGGCAGTTATCTTGGGGTGCATCGACTCACGCGTCCCACCCGAAATCATCTTCGACCAAGGGCTGGGAGACCTCTTCGTGGCAAGAACAGCGGGACAAGTCATTGACAACGTAGTCTTAGGTAGCCTAGAATTTGCAGTCGAAGAAGGCGCGAAACTGATTATCGTGCTAGGGCATCAGAGTTGCGGGGCAGTGAAAGCCGCGGTTGGCGCAATCCAAAACAACACCCAAGCCGACGGCCAGATTGAAACCTTAGTTGATGCCATCAAGCCTGCCATCACGATTGCAACCGGACAACCTGGTGATTTGATTGATAACTCAGTGAGGGCTAACGTGGCGTTGGAAGTTCAGCAACTCAAATCCTCGAGCGAAATAATTTCACACGCCCTCAACGCAGGCCAGACAAGCCTAATTGGGGCGCGTTATGACTTGGTAGCTGGAACCGTTGAAGTGACAGTCAACGGATAAGGTGTTACAACTATCGATTATGGCTATGGGCATAGCAAGTCTTGATTACGTTTCGACCACGCGTCTCAGTCGCTCAACCCATACACCCGCGTACTTCAGGACCTCCTAGAAAAATGCAAATGAACGAGAGAATTGATCCCGTTCATTAGAACATCCTTACGCTACTTACTCGTCCTCCTGTCGTGAAGATTCGTGTTCCTTGAACACCATCTTAACTTTGTGTTTCTTACGGGCCACTATTTCTTTCGCATTCTTGTGTAGGCGAACAGGACGATTGCCACGATAATAGCCCAGCCAACAATGTCGGCGACGAACCGAAGTGGCCTTAGATCATATACCGTTGGGTATGCAGGGTTACCTAGCTGCTGAACAAGCCAAGCCAGCGGGTACCCGTACCATACTGCACCCACCAACATTTCAGGCGTATGCGGAAATAGGCCGGTCAGCAAAGTAATCGCAATACCGCCTATGGCAGCGAACATCAACAGTTTCATAGTTTTCAAAGTTGTTCCTCGACCACTAAACTCTACCACTGCTTTTTAAAACATGAGGCCAAAAGCAAGTTAATCAAGAAAACGCAATGAACACCAACCCTGTGACCATGATTAGAGCCCCGATTACTCTGCTGGAACCGAAACTTTCCTTCAGCAATAATGCGCCGATTACCGCGCCGATGACTACGCTGAAGCCGCGGCCAGCTACAACATAACTCGCGCTCGTTAGAGCCAGCGCGGCCAGCGCGGCCCCGTAAGCAGTCGTCATGGCTATACTTGTCAATATTATGCCTCGCAAATTGGTTTTGAGCTCGTTCATATTCGCTCGTAGTCGGGACCCGCGCCAAACTACAGGCGACCATAGTACCGTATTGCCGGCAAAAACCCACCAATTATAGATCAGCGGAGGAGTCGCCGCTATGGCAACCTTGTCGGTAACAGAATAGACCGAAATGAAGATTGCAGAGGCGAGTGCCCAGCCTGCCGCATTTTTCGGAAAGAGCGAGCTAACTCGCCATGAGCTTTTTGATGACTCTGAACGGTTGATCGGGTTCGAAACGATGAAAATTCCACAAACAATCAAACCAACCCCTAAGTATCCTAGCGCAGGAAGCTTTTCTGCGAAGACCAGTGCACTCCAGAAGACTGTGAAAATCGGCGCGGAGCCCCTTGAGATCGGGTAGACGAGGGATAGGTCCCCCTCAAAGTACCCTCGAACGAGTGTGACGAAGTAGCCAGTCTCAGCGACCGCGCTAATGATGAAGGGCACCCATGAATCCGGATTTAGATAGATGCCCGAACTGCTCAGAAGCCACACACCGTAACCAAAGGTTCCGAAGAGGCTGGCCCACCACATCAACGCAAACGTGTCCTTAGAAGCCTTGGCTAAGACGTTCCAACCTGCATGTAGAGAGGCAGCGGCAATGATTAATGCCAAGGCGAGGAACAGCATAGCCATTCTTCCTCTATACTTTCTCTGCGTGTGCTTGGGACTTTTGGTTCTTCTTCCATAGTTTAGATGAGTAAGGGTTTCAAGGAAAAAATGGATAGCGGTTGATTTCTAGGAGATGGGTTGAAGTTTTACGATTTTCATGTTGATAATCTCGGACTTTCGTTCGGAGATCCTGTCCAGAGTAGTTTGCGGTGGATAAGTGTCGATCTGGATGTGGACGACGGCTGCTTTGGCTCCTTCGAATATCACATTGTGCACCTCGTGGACGCTGATCTTTGATTCCCTAAGCTCGGTCAGAATTCTTGTCAGTACACCGATCCTATCATAATGCCTCACAATTAGTTCGTAAACTGCCGGCGATTCTTTCGCAAAATTCACGCAATTCTCTACAATTCCTGTCTTGACGTATCTTTCAATAATCCGAACAGTTTCGGTTGCCGTAGCAACTTGGGCCTGAGTTGTGGAGGCACCAATATGGTCGGTACCGACCCAGTTTGGGACAGCGGCCAGGACGCTCGAGAATTTTCCTTTGCCGTTTGCTGGCTCATCTTCATACACGTCAAGCCCGGCGCGCACCCGGCCGTTTTTTAGCGCTTCAGCCAGCGCAATGTTGTCAACGACGGCACCGCGGGATGTGTTTAGGATAATGGCGCCTTTCTTGAGCTTCGAAATTCGCTCAGCTGAAAGGATGTGTGTGGTCTCTGGAGTTAGGGCGACGTGTAGGGAGATTATGTCACTGTTTTCGACTAGTCCGTCGATGGTCGCCGCGCGGGTGACACCAAGTTCAGCCGCTTTTTCGTCGGTGAGGGACCGCGACCAGGCGACGACGGGCATATCGAAGGCCTTGGCTCGTTTGATTACCTCTCTGCCTACCGCGCCCGTGCCGATGACACCGAAAATCTTACCCTTTAGGCCGTCTGCCTTCGAGTACTCCTCCTTGTCCCACCTTTTTTCCTTCAAGGCTATGCTCTGTTCAGGGATGCGTCGGTCAATTGCTACCAACAGGCCCAGAGTTAATTCGGCCACTGCAGCCGAGTTCTTGTCGGGGCAATTTGTCACGTATACACCTCGGGCTGACGCTGCTTCAAGGTCAATGTTCTCGGTTCCAGCCCCGGCCCGCACAATCAGCTCTAATTCAACGTCTTTCTCAATCGTGCTATTGCTGACCCTAGTTCCCCTCACCACGAGGATCCTGGAACCCGAGATGTGATCTGGCAATGAATCTGCAGTGAGGTCCGGTACGTATTCTACGTCTTCTACAATTTTTCGTAACATGTCGACGTGCGAAGGAGGAAGTCTATCTGCAATCAGAAGCTTCATGTCAGGAAGCCCTTACCGTAAATTGCTAAGGAAGTTACTTAGATGCCATTCGGTTGGTAGCCAAGCCTGAAAGGAGTCATTAGTTAGAGTCACTACTACCAGCGGTCGTGTAGGAGCCAGCTCTAACCATACTTTACTGAATGATCAGAATGTGAGCCGAAACAGAAAATTACAAGCGTTATGAAGACATTGCTTCCTCTAATCGTGAATAGGAGGCCCCGCGTAAGATGTCTGCAGATAAAGACGTCGTAGACGGCAAGGCGGGACTATCGCTCAATGAAAAACTCAGGATTGGAATTGTTTATTTGCTGATTGGCGTTGCAACGTTACTAGGATTTACAGCCTCAGCAATCATAGGCAGATTCTCTGTTCTGCTCGCAGGACTCGGAGTCATAACTTACGTTTTTGGATTGCGACACGGCGTGGATGCGGACCATATCGCGGCGATTGATAACACTACACGGAAATTGATGCAGGATAAGCAACGCCCCTTCACCGTTGGCATGTGGTTCTCGCTAGGTCATTCGACTATTGTTGTTGCGCTCATCGTGGGACTGGTCTTTGCCACACGAACTGTAATCGGCCATATACCTGCTTTAGCGAGTGGTGGCGCTATAATTGGCACGACGGTTTCTGGCATCTTTCTGTGGCTGATGGGTATCGTTAACTTGGTTATCGTTCTCGGCATTTATCGTATCTACAAAGTCATGAAACAAGGCAGGTTAGACCAATCTGAACTTGAGAGCCTTTTGGACAAGCGGGGTTTCTTGAACCGTTACTTTCGGCCCCTATTCAAACTCGTTAAGCGACCTTGGCAGATATTCCCTATCGGAGTCCTATTCGGGCTAGGTTTTGATACCGCTACTGAGATCGCCCTAGTTGCGATTAGCGTTGGAATCGGAGTCTCATCTGCAGTCCCAATCTGGATGATTCTCGTTTTGCCTTTCATGTTCACGTGCGGAATGGTTTTGATTGATACAACCGATGGCGTGGCCATGCGTTTCGCCTACGGTTGGGCTTTCATCAACCCCATTCGCAAAATCTACTACAACCTAACGGTAACAATCATTTCCGTCCTTGTTGCACTTGCAATCGGCACCGTTGAACTCCTCCAAGTTGTAGCGAGCGAGCTAAACTTCACAGGCGCGTTCTGGGATTGGCTCGGTACCCTTGACTTTGAGACAATCGGGTTTCTGATCATAATCATCTTTGTAGTGTCCTGGATAATTTCCTTAGGTTATTGGAAGTACAGGCGATTCGACGAAGAATACGCACCAAAACTTGCTCGATCGAAGACCGGGAGAGAACGACGAATAGAAACCTGACGCAAAGTGTTCCCATCTCCCACAACCAAGCCGCCAGAAGAAGACTGCTCATAGTCACATTTCTGAGTTCAATGTCAATCACATCTGCAACACCCTCACCAAACATTGCGTTAACGACCTCAAGTACTGCAGTCAGCAACCTTGCTACGAGCAGCTAATCTATTGCCATGTCAATACCAGTTCAAACCTCCACGATAGTCACTTCAACTAACACAACACCGCTCGCGACTCCAACCATCCCAGGATTTCCTTGGGAATCAATCATAGCAGGTCATCGTCGGCCTGACAGCCCTCGCAATCGCAAGACGCCGCATGGAGAACTAGGCTTATGCATGGGACCATGGTTTTATTCTGGGCCCCGCGGTGATGTTCTGTGAGGGATGATTACGCCTTTTTGTGACGGATGCGGAAAACCGATCTCGGCAAACCAAAATTTCTGCATCAACTGCGGACGAACAGTTCAACCAATTTACCCACAACCCTCGCTGCGCCCTCAGCAGACGCGAACTGTTACACCTACTGCTGTTGCTCCCCCTTCTTATCCCACTCCAAGTGAATCTTATGACGTTCCACTTCCAGAACCACAACGGCCGTTCGCACCTCCTGCAGAACCTGTGATGCCGCAGCCAATGCCGCAAGAGCGGGGCACCCAAAGGCCCACTGGCGTTGCGGTACTTTCGATTCTAATGTTTCTCGGAGGGGCTGTGGATATTGGGACTGCAACTTTGTTTTTTTTCCTCGGGGCAGTCACACTCCCTATGCTTGTTCTCCTGCCCAGTCTCCACTTGGCAGGGACTTTGCTCCTGCTCCTCTCAATTATACCTCTGATATTTGCGATAATTTCATTCGTGCTCGGATTTGGACTCTGGAAAGGCCGTACCTGGGCTTGGACTTGGACACTTATTTCCTCAATCATTGGCCTCATAGTATCTGCTGCTGGCCTGATAATTGGGGTCGGATTAGTAGGAGTTGTAATCTACACGGTCTTCATCATCTACTTGACTAGGGGAAGGGTGAAATCCTATTTTGGAAGGCGTACCGCTTTCGCGGGAAGTGAAGCGGCAGCCGCTGCGCAGTACTTCGAATATGACCAAGCCACTATTCCCGAAACCACGCCAACTAGCGAGTCGAGGAGCCCAAAGAAAATAACGATTAGTGTTGGTAGCCAGAATAGAAACCATAAACTGGCGGGTGTCCTCCTCCTTCTTGCTTGGATGCAGTCAATCTTCTTCACTGCGATAGCGGAAGGCCTGTACCCGAACTACAATTTGCGACTGAATCTCGTAAGCGACTTAGGCGTCCAACCTCAATCCGCAATGGTATGGACAGCTAGTGTGCTCGTCACAGGAGTACTAGTGATGGTAGCAGGTCTTGCCTTATCCGATTTTGGCAAGGGACATAGAGAGCTACTCGTCACCTTCGTCCTAACGGGCGTGGGCCTGTTGGGCGTTGCAGCATTCAATGAGAATGCGTTCTACTATGCGCATCTAGTGTTGTCGTTGCTAGCATTCGCCTTTGGCGCAATCTCGTCGCTCCTCGTTTCCATAAGGCTCGTCAAAGGCTTGTTCAGGTACTTTTCCCTAATCTTCGGCGTAGTGATGCTAATCGGAATGGTCATCTTATACACTGCTTTCTTTGTCGCTCCCATCGCAACTATCTTCTTCGCTTTAGGGAAAGGCTTCGCAGAGAGAATTATTCTGCTGCCCGGGTTGATCTGGTTCATCACGTTCGGAGCCTACCTGATTGGAATCACTGCAACACCCCCCGAAAATTACTGAGTAGATTCGATTTGCAAAGACACTCAGTAACTAACTTCTGCTACCTTAACATGAACCCCTCCGTCGAGGAGGCGTTTCAGATCCTTCATCGTAACCTGATGCTCCTCCTCCACTAATCTCCCTCTCGATTGTCGAACCGACTGGTCCGCGGTGGCTAGGTAATCTTTCCGACTCCGCTTCGAAGCACAAGACCCACTTACGTGAGAGTTGATATGCCACCATTCCTGTTCGAAGCGGCATGAAGCACCTTAGCGTTGGCATATTTCATGACGATACACTTGGTCCGGAATTAGGAAAGAAAGGCACCGAATCCGATTTCGCCATGTTCAACCGAAAGACCAGCGAGGAAATTTTCACTTTCATATCTCCTGTTGGGGACAAGCTGACAGCGAAGAGCCAAATAATTTCCAGCATCGACGCCGCAATCGTGGCGTTCACAGGAACGACTAGGGAACTGGGGGAGACCCTAGTAATGCTTGACTTACTCGGCGTTTCTAACGGAATAGCGGTCACCTCACCTTACGCAACCCCCGACCAAATCTCAGCATTAATCAAGGATACGTCCGTCAAATCATTCGACGTCGAGACCAGAGATCCAATCAAATTACTTGAAGTTCTCAAGAGCCATAACCCTGAAAGAGATACAGCCTCATCAGCCCAAGTTGTAGTAGACCATTCTTTCAGCGTCAAGGGAGTAGGCGAAGTCATACTAGGATTCGTCAAGAAAGGCGTTGTCAGAAAGTATGACGAGCTCACGCTTCTACCGGCCAACAAGCAAGTCATCGTACGCTCCATACAAATGCAAGACGAAGACTACGACCAAGCCGAAGCAGGCTCAAGAGTCGGCCTAGCCATGAAGGGTGCGACCGTCGATGAAATGTTGAGAGGATCTATCTTATGCGCACCAGAGAGCGCTGCAACGGGGACATCGTTTAGACTCTCTTTCAAGAAAAGCCCATTCTATTCGGACGATTTGAGCCAAGGCACTTTCCACGCTACAGTCGGAATGCAGACGGTTCCCGTCAGCATCGCCGAAACAGGTGCAACTACTATCGTCATCGAAACTGAGAAACCAGTCGTCTACACACCTGAAGATAATTTCCTCTTATTGAACCTCAACGCCAAGAAAACACGCATCATCGGCACAGGACGAACTATAGAATAGCTAGTACGTCAATCCCGCGGCTCACATATACTCAAGCAGTCTGGATGTATGGCGGTTTTGGTCAGGCACTAGATACCCGATTTTTGTAACGGGCTTGTGAGTCAGGGCGGCGATTCGTCGTAAGCTACCCCTCGTGCAAGCGCTCACTATGGCTGTCGCAGGGCCAGCGGATTTCATCACATCAAGCTTCAAGCCTCTCTCGCGCTTCAAGAAAAGCTGCGAATCCGCTGCTAAGACCTGTGCCTCGTGCAAAACGCCCCTGGACCCTGCGGGTATTAGTTCGTGAACCATTTCTGCGCGCAGGAGCCGTCTTACGTCCCGTAGATCAGTGATGACACCTCTCTGCTCCGCTCGCAAAACTTCTTCGCCGACATGCGGCAAACCTATTGCAAGAATCTCGTCACCTGCTTCACACCGGCCAACGCGCAGCCGATTCCGAATCACGATACCTACAACCATAACGCCCACACCAGTGGTCTTGACTTCGACGTTTTTCTCGGCGCTGCTGACAATTGGGGGACTAAACAGAGCGCGTCTCATTTCAGTTCTAACCCCCAGAAGGACCTTATCCCCAGTTGGTTTCGGTTCGACAGCAAGGGCAGTTGCTACACAAACCGGGTCTGCACCCGTCGAGAGTATCTCCATCAGAGCTACTCTGGCCGTCAACCTTCCGACCATAAATGGGCTAGCTCTAACTCTATCTAGAGGCTTCGAGCCTATGCCGCCAGCAGAATCGCAACTAACAACCATGACTCTTTTGCGATCGAGCGGGATAATCTGGACATCCCTCGCTGTCCCAATTAGAGGATTCAACGTTCTAGTCTCTTGCGTACGCCAATGTATGCCGCTCCAGCCACAATCCCGTTTGCGCAAGCCGCCAGAAACAAGAAAGGTATGAAACTGATCGTTGCCGCCCAGCCGATTGCTGGAACTGCAAGTACTACAAGAGCAGTGTTGATGACTATCCCAACGCCCAGTCCAATAATAGCGTTCAATTTTGTTTTTACTAATCCGATTGCAGCGCCAGCGCAGGCTAGCCCCAATGCGATTGGGAAGTGTAGTATCCCGAGCGGGAAGCCATTAACGATCGATGTAGCAAGGTGTCCTATTCCACTAACTGCAGCGCCATCAATAGGCCCAAAGTATAGGGCCGCGAAGAAACCCGGAGCCGAATCAAAAGCCACCGTCGAAATCGGGCCTGGGAGATGAATGAACGAGCCGATGACAGAGAGTGCGCAGAAGACCGGAATTCTAGCCGCGCGGTAAGTCCGGTTTGCTTTTCTGTTCGCTACCTTATCTTTCTCTGCTTCGGGACCTTTGTTCATTTGCTTTCAACTCCCGAGCTACCTTCAGCTCTTCGATTGTGTTAACGTTCAAGATTGAATCGTCAGGTTCCGCTATCAGAATGGTCTCCTCTAATTCGGGTTCGTCGATTCTGGTTCCATCAATCAAGTTAATTCCAATTGGGACCATTTGTGTCCCACCAACTTGGAATACAAAGGATGGTTTTGCTCCCTGTTTTTCCACGATTTCTGCATGGGCCATGACGCTTAATGCCGGTTTCATTTCCCTTCGGTAAGATTCAATTGCCCTATCTATGAGTACAGGAGTTAGTAGGGGGAGGTCTGCAGAAACAACCATCACGTCACGTAGTTTTCGCTGCTTTATCGCGAATTTCATATCTTCTTCATATCCTAAGCCCTGTGTCTTCATTACTTCGGCGCCGATTTCTCTTGCCACCAGAGCGGTTTTGGGTGTGTTGGGACTGACAGCAACTACGATGCGACCTATGTTTTTTGATTTCTTCAACGCCTCAACTACTAGTACGAGCATGGGCTTACCGCCGACTTCGACCAATGGCTTCTCAAACTCGGAAGCCATTCTAGTTGCCTTTCCACCTGCCATGACAAGAGCTGTCACATCCATTGCGTGGCACCTACAATTACAAGCAGGGAGACGAGCCTAGACAGTTCATTTGCTGCACCCATAGTATCACCAGTTATGCCTCCGAAGGCTTTCCTGGATATGGACAGAAGAACCATTGAAGCTGCTGTGCCAGCCACGACGGCCAGTAATCCGATACCGCGAAGACTCAGTACAGCAACGAGCAGCACGCTAAGGAAAGCTCCGGTTAACCTCATGTTTCGATGCCTCCCATTCATCGACTTAACGAACACGGACCCCAAGCCCTGCTGTGCGGCCTTTCCGGCCCGGGCTTCAACCACCATAGAGAATTTCCCAACAACCTCAGAGACCAAGATTCCCTGAATCACATTCGGTCGCGCTAGGGAGGCAATGCTAACTGCGGTAGCCGCTAAAACAACTACCCCCAGGGCTAGCCCACCGGCACCAGTTCTCGGATCCTGCATAGCACGAAGCTTCTGTTTTCGCGGTCCATGACACATCAGTCCATCCCCGAAGTCAAGTAACCCGTCGAAGTGCTGGACTCCGTTCAATAGCAGCAGGATGCCTACGCCTAGGAAACCGACAATGAGTGCTTGCAAAGCGAATTCGAGCAACCAGACAAACATGCCAGTCAAAAGACCGACGAGAGCGCCGATTAGGGGAAAAATCGGCATATAGTACGCAGCTTGCTGAATTGCATCGTCGTCCATTCCAACTGGGATAATTGTGAGAAAGGCGACGCAATTCTTCAGCCCATGAAGAACACCCAATCAAGTCAGCCCTTACTCTGCCTCGTCGCCACGGAGTACATATTCGAGGAACAACCAGCGATTAACCCACCGATCGCATCATTGGTTATCGGTCCTAGTTTCGCGAGTATACCTGGCTTCTGTTGATCGAACCGGATAAACTCGAAAACGCCCCTAGCACCTGCTATGTAACTCGCGATTGTCATGCCGAGAAGTTCATCAGCAACAAGACCCGGCCGACCCCTGAATCTTTCCATAGTTAGGTTTGGAATCCTGCCCTTCTCCGCGTCTTCCTCAGCTCTGTAACACGCAACAATTAGACAGGACACATTCACGTCAGTGAAGGCATCCTGGAACTCTTCGGTGAGTATCTTAGTCGCCTTTTCTTTGTCTTCAACGCCAGGGTGGGGCACGAAAAGCTCCAGGGCCGTCGCGACCAAATCTTCAATCTTAATACCGTACTGCTCCAAATAGTTCTGTAACGTATCCAAGTACCGATTCATCTCATTCTCGTTCTGAGTAGCTTGCAGCTAATGTGATGATTGTGAATTAGCTTTTATAATCTCTGGCTGGATAATCCATCCAGAAGACCACGCATGACCGCTTCAGTATCGAAAAAAGTCGCACTAGTGGCAACGCTCGTAGCCGTCGGCAGCGTGGTGAGGTTTGGAATAGGAGAACTGGCCATGATCACGCCTACGCCATTTTACGGTGTCGTGGTCAAAGTCGGCTTGTCGGAGACATTGACCTTCATTATGGGCATCATTTACGGACCAGTAGTTGGCTTCCTAGGCGGATCATCAATTATAGTGATTTCAGATCTCCCAGTTCAACCGGGACCATGGACACCTTTTATCGGCGGAATCATCGGAGCAGTGTTCGGAATCGGAGGCGCCATCCTACGGCGTTTCGCCAGAAGTGGACCCAACAGCCTTTGGTTCGCCTCGTCAGCTGTGATCCTAACAGTCATTAGTGAATTTCTTCAGAATTGGTGGATTACGCTATTCTATGGCGTTCCCTTACTGGCTTCGATGATCTCAGGGATTCCAAGTTTGATCACAGCGTTGGTGAACAACACTATCTTATTCACAGTTTTGGCACCAAGAGTCATTTCAACTATCCAAGAACAGATGTAATATGGTGCTCATCAAGCAAAACAGAAGTTAACTTGACACTAAAGCACAACCAACCGGACACTTTTCATGTTCTCTTCATTCTGGAACGATTTCGTCATAGAAGCCACTTTCTTTCCATCCCCTTCCAAAAGGAATAGTTCTATGCAGTTCCCGTGATTGATCTTGCTGTGAATGTGGGTCTTCACGATATCTTGGAATGAATGTTTCAATCGGGTAATGGGCCCCTCATCTTCTTGGCTATGGGTTACCGTTACGACCGCGCTAATTCTGCCTGTCATTGAGTCCTTTTCTTTCGTATCTTCCAACATCAATCTAATCGCAGCGCGAACCAGCTCTGAACGGCCCGTAAAGCCTCTTGATTTCTGCAGCTGATCCATCTGCTTGATCATCTGGTCAGGAAATGACAGGCTAATTATTGCCATAACGAACTACTCGATTAGCAATAATTATGTATTCGACTGAGAGTGTTATTAATTTGGCTTCAGAACTAAGGATTCGATGAGATCCCCCCCCGATTCGATCAGACTGTATTTACCTTGTGCCGCAAACTAATCGGTTGACCTATTTGTTTGCCGAATCATTTGGAGATTTGAAGGGAAGTTATCTATCTGCATTAATCGCTTCAATTGCATTGGACTGATAAACTTTCAACGGTCTGATTCTTTGATAAATGAGCCTGACGAACAAGTAAAAAGCAAACACTATACTTGTTATGAAGAAACTCACCGGATACGGTTCATAAAACGCGACGGATAGACCTAACCACGTTGCGCCTAGGGAGATTATCACAGACATCAATACGCCTCGCCAAGGTCGTTTTGCAAGTCGCTGTGCGATCGCCGCAGGCGTCACCATCAACGAGAAGATCAGAAGTACTCCTACTACCTGAACTGCTATCGACGTCGCAAGTGCGACCAAAAGCATGAAGACTATGCCTAGAATATGCATGCGCAATCCCTTCGCTTCCGCCACATCTTCATCGAGCGATGCAAACAAGAGCGGTCGAAATACGACTGCGACCGCACACAGAATTACCATGCTAGCAATAGCCGTTACTAGAACATCCATCTCACTGATGCCCAGTATTTCTCCGAAAAGAATTGAATAAGCTTCGGTCGCGTACCCCGAATACAGGCTAATGAATAACACTCCGAGCCCGAGCATGAACGCAAGAACGGTACCGATTTGAACGTCGCGATGGGAGGCACGTGGCCCAAGCACAGTCATGCCAATGCCGCCAACGCTAGTAAACAGCAACAGACCGAGAACGGGGCTGACTCCGAATAAGACGGCGCCTGCAGCTCCTGCGAAACCGATGTGGGAAAGAGCATGAGCTGCAAAGGCCGAGCGACGCAATACAACGAAGTAGCCGACGATGCCTGCAACGATTGCCACCAGCGTACCAGCCTCAAAAGCATGCTGCATGAATCGGTATTGCAGCATCTGTTGCAGGTCGATCAATAAATTAGCGCTGAAGGCCATGGCTATTCGTCACCGTGGTGGTCCTCAAGGCCTATTATCGCGACGTTTCCTCTTGAATCACGCATGACCTCTACCTGAGTGTCGTACAGGGCGCTAAGACGGTCCGACGTCAAGACGTCTTTCGGCTTACCCGTTGCTACCTTACCATTCGCGATGTAAACCACTTTATCGAGATACGGTAGGAGGGGATTAATGTCGTGAGCCACAAGCAGTGCTGTTACGTTCCGTGATCTAACCAGTTCATTGACAAGCTGCACCAATTCAATTCCTCGCCGAATATCAAGGCTCGACAACGGCTCGTCGAGCAATAGTACATCGGGGTTGCTGACTAACGCCTCGGCCAAGAATATCCGCTGTAATTCACCGCCTGACAAAGCGTTCAGTGATTGATGGGCCAGGTCCGTGGCTCCAACTGCGTCTAGCGCTACGAGAGCGGTATTCCGCCCGGCCTTTGCAGATAAGTGGAAGCCCCATAGGTGACCGCAAAATGCCAAATGCACTAATTCAAGGCATTCGATATTCGTTTCACTATCAATTACGTGGCGCTGGGGTACATAGCCGATGCGGGAATTCCCACGCTTGGGCGGTTCGTTGAATATTCTAATTGTTCCATCAATTGGTTGCTGTAGTCCAAGAAGCAAACGGAATAGCGTTGTTTTGCCTGCGCCGTTGGGGCCGATGATCGCGACCAGTTCGCCGCGATCGAAACTGAAACTGGCGCCTCGCCAAACAATTTTGTCAGAATAGCCTGCGATTAGGTTTTCGGCAGTAACGATCTCGGGTTGGACTGAGGTTGTGACAGCAGATCTGGTTGTTTTCATTTGTCGAAGTCATCGCCCTAGAGCTTGTGCATTCAGTGCGTTCTGAAGTGTTATCAGTTCTGCATTCATCCAATCTTGGAACGATACGTCGGGTGGTTGTATAGTTTCTGTTACCGCAACTATCGGGATGCCTTTTGCAGCGGCCACTGCCTTGATGTTCTGCGTGAGCGGCGTCACAGTCTGAGCATTGTAGACCAATACTCTGACGCTACCATTCTCAAGCAGCTCCTGGAATTGCACAACGCTCTGGGCGGGCGGGTCGTTTCCTTCAGCAACCGCATCCATAAACGCTTGAGGAGAGACAAGGTCGAGACCCGTCGCGTTCGCCAAATATTCGAAGATGCTTTCCGTAGATGCTACTCTACTGCCTACGAATTGCGCCCTTATCTCGCTTATTCGAGCATTATATTGCCCAAGCGAAGCATTCAAACTGGCATACTGCTGCGTATAATACGCTGCACCCGCCGGATCGATGGAGACAAGGTCTGAGTACATGGCTCTTACAGTGTCGTTCACGTAATAGGGACTGTACCAAAAGTGGGGATTGTCACCCTCTTTCTTCCCGAGAAGCTCGGCGACGTTCAGGATCACTTGATGCGGACTATTGCTTGCCGAGATCAGTTTCGTGGCCCAATCGTCGTATCCGGCACCATTCACAATCACAAGAGCTGCGCCTGCGATTGCTTGCGCATCTCCACTATTGCTCTCGTATTCGTGCGGGTCAGCATTAGGGTCGGTAACTATGCTCAACACTTGGGTGCGCGTTCCGCCCAGTTGAGACACCAGGCTCCCCCAAAAATTCTCCGCGGCTACGATTTGAACCTTTGATGTAGGACTCTGAACGATCGTTGAACTCCCACTGGATAATGACCCATTTGAGAAGTACAATCCTGCGAATGTTGCCACTAGGATTACAGCAACCAGAACTCCAACAACTACATACGTATTCTTTTGCACGTCTCGTTCTACACCAAACTATGCATTAAATTACCATACTCGACTTATTAAGTTTATTTCAATTCTTAATAATTATACCCTAGCGTTTTGCGTTTTATTCTTTATTAGGATTTATATTTTTATTTAATATTCTGACCTCGGATGAGCCTCGAGGATTAATATTCGGAATCGGCGCTAAAGGTGGACGAAATGCCTCGAGCTGAACACGACTTAATCAACATCAAGGCGAACCTGACGCATTAAACGATTACCGCAAAGACGTGGACTAGTTGTTATCTCGTTGGAGTGCTAACGTCTCGTTACTTCTCGCGTTGCAAGTGAGATATACCGGTGTGAAAAGATTATCGCAACTGTGCTCCACACGTGTGCGTTCTTAGTGTGTGGGAAGTTTTGATGCATTCAGTCAAAGATTTGCACAAGATCGTGTCACTTTTCCAACAATCGGGGCGACGAGCGTTCCATTCTGCTTGATGGCGCGAATATGTATCTCCCAGAGGTAATTGCTGATACGCGACGATTGCGCTCTAGCAGTATATTGAACTAAGGGGAGTTGAACTAGAATCGTGCTTTTGAAACACAAGAGGGCCATTTCTTTTGCTTTCGTTGCCATCGCACTAATTGCGTCTTTGCTTTCTGTGCGCGCGGTTACGCCCACGGTCACGGCTCTCGTAAGGTATGATTCTGGTAATCCGACCCCTGACGAACAACTCGTTTTGGAGTACATTAATCGGGCTCGTGCGAATCCCATCGCCGAGGGGCAGCGTTTGGGGATCGACATCCATGAAGGGTTGCAGGATCCAAGTCTCGTGGGCCCTCGGCCGCCGTTGGCTATGAATAGCCTTCTGCTTAGCATTGCGGAGGCCCACAGCGAGGACATGTACAATGGGAATTACTTCTCCCACACAGACCCAAACGGCACAACTGCCTTCGAGCGCTTTACGAATGTGGGCTACGATTACGTGCGGGCGGGTGAAAACATGGCCGCGAGTACGGGTTCGACTGCTGCGGAATTGGAGGACTTTATGATGGTTGATTCAGGCACCGCGGGGCGTCCCCACCGCGTCAACCTTCTTGACCTCATCAACGCTAACCCCTGCAGCACTCCTCCCTGCGTGTATTACGAAGTCGGAATCGAGTACTATGCGGGAGCCACTTCGAACAGTATTGGTAGCGATTTCATCACGGAGGATTTTGGTGCCGCGCTCAACACTGGGCCGTTCCTGTTGGGCGTGGTATACAATGATGTGAATAGCAACAATTTCTACGACATCGGCGAAGGCATCGGTGGCGTAACGATCACGCCAAGCAGCGGCGGTTACTATGCTGTCTCATCGTCGTCGGGCGGCTACGCTATCCCGATCGGTACTTCTGGAACCATCACGGTTACTGCTTCGGTCCCAGGTTTTGGGCCGATTACTAGAACAGTGACCCTTACTGGCGCAAACGTCAAATTGGATTTTACTGTTTCAGCACAAGTTAGTAGCAGCTCAACATCGCAACAAACAACAATACCACAAATAAGCACTACCTCAAGTGTGGTTGCCACTAGTTCTACTCAGATAACGCCGAGCTCAACCATGCCTGCTAGCAGTCCGTCTATCGCACTCAATCCTACTTCGGCCCCTGGTGGATCAACTGTCAACGTAACCGGCTCAGGCTTCTCTATGACCGACACGGGTTGCTTGATCTCAGGCAACTCGGTTAGCGTTTCTAGCTGTGTGATTTCCGGCGGTAATGTGAAGGGGTCTTTTGTCGTCAGTAATGCAGGAACAGGCTCCTACTCGGTTGCTGCTATTGGTGGTCCCGTGGGTGATTCCGCCAAAGCTAATTTCCAATTGATACGCCCCATTCCATCCATGACGATCGACTCTAATTCTGGGATAGTTGGAGCCAACGTTACCGTGTCCGGTTCCGGCTTCGCCCCAGGTGACACGACCTGCACGATAACTGGTTCAGGAAGTTCGATCTCGTCACCATCCTGTTCGATTTCCGCTGGTGCCGTTACTGGTTCCTTTGTTGTTGCTAACGTGGCGGCTGCAGTGTACACCATCACGGTGACTGGCAATCAAGCTGCGGACTCTGTCTCCGCAGACTTCACAGTTGACGCATCTTCGACTCAAACAACTAGTTCTATTAGCAGTACCACAATGACTTCACAGAGTTTAACGACCACTGTCGCGCAGCCGACGGTCTTGGTCGTCACTTCTGTGGTAACTACGGTCGTGAGCTCGCCTACGACAACGGCTTTGAGAACGTCCAGCTCGATTTCCGTCACGATGCCCATGGCAATGCCACCAGTCCCAGGGTTCCCCTTGGAATCGATCATTACAGGCATAATTCTCGGTTTGATGTTTTTGGCGATTGTTAGGCGACGCAGGAAAGAACCCTAGGTCGTAACCGGACGTTAACTGAACCAACAGCTTTTCTCCGCTAGTACCATGACACAGAGATAACAGACGCTCGCGCTAGTGTTCGGCATCCTTTGCTGCCCTAGCCGCCCTAGCCGTCTACCAGTCGCGAAAGGGACCAAATAGGCTTCACTCCCGCTGCAAAAGCCCAATAAACGCGGTTCCAACACCCTCTTTTTCCCTAAGAACTCCTGCGTAATTCTCTATAGAATAGGTTCTAGACATTTACTTAGCAGAATCATAGGCATTTCCCATGGTGCCTTTGATTGGAACTGGACGCCCTGGAAACGAGGGCCGTGGAACCTCTGAGGAGCCGGCTTCAGAACGGAAACGTAATCACCCTTTCTGCCGAACGTAGCCTAAGTTCACAAAATCAGATTACAGCCAATGGAAGATTTCAAGCCGCTGAAGGCCGCCAACGAAAGTTCGAAGTGAAATTCCAAATCAAGGAAGACAAGCTACCGATCGCTGACTGGTCTGTCTCGTAGGAGTTTCATCTGGCGATATTGAGATAGGTAAATGACCTCTCATCCCCCTGCCAGAAGGATCTATTCACACCCTATACTGGCTGTGCCACAGAAGCAAGAGATTTGTTTCTTCTGGCAAGGGGAGTCGATTTCAGCCGCGGACGGGGAAATGATCTCTTCAGCTCTGATTGCCAGTGGAATAGATTGCTTTGGCCATCATCACAAAGATGGGGCACCGCAGGGACTTTTCTGCGCCAACGGCCAATGCTCGCACTGCCTAGTCATAGCTGACGGCATCCCCGTGAAAGCGTGCATCACCCCTGTCCACGAAGGAATGAACATTCGCGCAGTCGACGGGTTACCCAAATTACTAGACGACGATTTACCAGCCGGATCCATCGAAGTTCCAGAAGTATCGGTGGATGTTCTGATTGCGGGAGCAGGCCCCGCTGGACTTAACGCAGCCCTCGAGCTTACTAAGAGCAACGCGAACGTACTCGTATGTGACGACAAACATGAGATCGGCGGAAAACTCACCCTCCAAACTCACAACTTCTTCGGGTCGGTACGTGAATGCCGTGCCGGCACGAGAGGCATCAACATTGCCAAACAGTTCGTACAGGAATTAGCGGAATTTAAAAACCTACAAATCTGGACAGACTCTCCAGTAGTCGGAGTTTTCTCCGACGGTAAAATCGCCGTAGTTCGAGACGGAAAGTACTGCCTCGTTAAACCAAAGCAATTTCTAGTGGCCACCGGAGCGAGAGAAAAGGTTCTAGCTTTTCCGGGCCACGACCTACCAGGAGTATTCGGCGCCGGCGCCTTCCAGACACTCGTGAATAGGGACTTAGTGAAACCTTCAAGCCGAATATTCATCGTGGGCGGCGGCAACGTCGGCTTGATAGCAGCTTACCACGCGATGCAAGCAGGCATTCAAGTTGTAGGCTTAGTTGAAGCTCTCCCGAAAGTTGGCGGATACAAAGTACATTTAGACAAGATCAAGAGGCTCGGAGTCCCCGTCTACACCTCGCACACTGTAGTCAAAGCCTACGGAAACGGCCACGTCGAGGGAGTTGTGGTAGCACAGATCGATGAGAGATTCAAACCGATCAATGGAACCGAGCGAAGCTACCAAGTTGATACCGTACTAGTCGCGGTTGGCCTAAACCCTGTCAACGAACTAGCCCAAGAAGCACGGCGGATGGGGATTCCAACTTATGAGGCTGGCGACGCTGAGCTGATCGCTGAAGCATCAGCGGCCATGTTCTCTGGAAAAGTGATTGCGAGAAGAATGCTCCAAGACATGGGCCTGGACACCGCCATCCCAACAGAATGGTTGGACATGCTTAAGATCCTACGTGGTAAGCCTGGCCCAATCCATGAATTCAAAGAACCTGATTATACAACAGCAAAGGTTTTCCCGGTAATTCGGTGCGTGCAAGAGATTCCTTGCAACCCCTGCGTCGAAGCCTGCCCGAAGGGTTGGGTCACATTGGAAAGCGAAAGCATCATGTCTCTTCCTCGCTGGGACAAGGAATGTGTTGGCTGCCTGAAATGTGCGGTCGTTTGCCCGGGTTTAGCGATTACCGTCGTGGATAGAAGGTTCGATTCAACAGGGAAAAAGGCGCAGGTGTGGCTCCCATGGGAACTTGACGAGAACACCGTGAGAATAGGTAAGGAAGTCGCGCTCACGGGGTTCGAAGGTGAAGACATCGGTGCTGGAACCGTGCTCCACATTCGAAATCTCAAATGGATGGACAAAAGGAAGATGGTACAGGTAGAAGTGGATTCGAAGCTTGCAACAAAAATTGCGGGCATTAGAGTCCAAACTCCGGAGCATGGATCACCGGCCTCGTTTGAATACGGTTTGGAGAATGATGAGGTCATGGTGTGCCTTTGCGAGCGAGTGAGCAAGAAGCAAATCGCTGAACTAGTGCAGATGGGCGTCAGGGATCTGAACGCCATCAAGGCCGCCACCCGATGTGGCATGGGCGCGTGCAACGGGAAGACGTGCGAGAGCCTCGTCAAGCAAGTCTTCCAGGAACAAGGAATCCCGCTAGATTCTGTGACTGGGTACGTGAAGCGACCATTCACCATGGAGGTCCCATTAACAGCGTTATTCCGGGAGGATCGAAAATGACGGACATAGTAGTGGTTGGAGCAGGAGCAGTGGGGCTGCCGTCCGCATACTTCCTCGCCCAAGAAGGCATGCGGGTTACAGTAGTCGACATGGAACCGGCACCGGCGCAGGGAAGTTTCAAGGCAGCGATTGGTGGAGTTAGGGCCACACACTCAGAGCCAGCCAAGATAGCCCTCTGCCAAGACAGCCTACGAATATTCTCCACATGGAAGGAGAAGACGGGGACGGAGATTGGTTGGAAGATGGGCGGATACTGCTTTCCAGCCTACCGCGAACAAGACGAAAAACTCCTGAAAGACATGTTTCCCATACAACACAAGTACGGCTTGAAAATTGACTGGCTTGACCACGAAGGCATCGAAAAGATCGTCCCGGGAATAAATGTTGAAGGGCTAAGAGGCGGAACCCTCTCAATTGAAGACGGACAGGCCTCGCCGTTACTGTTTGCTTCATCACTGACCGAGGAATGCAAGAAGCTGGGAGTAGAGTTTAGGCTCGGGGAAAGCACGGAACAAGTACTCGTGAAGAGCGGTCGAATTGTCGGTCTGAAGACGAATAGGGGAGTTATTTCAGCGGATTACGTGCTCAATGCAGCTGGAGCCCGGGCGAGTCAAATCGCTGCGACCGTCAATGTGCGCGTTCCCGTCTCTCCTGATTCGCATGAGGCCGGAATATCCATGCCAGTGGATCGATTTCTAGACCCGCTAGTGGTCGACATAAGACCTGGACCTGAAGGAAAAACTGCTAACTTCTATTTCGGACAGACGCATGACGGATCGGTCATCTTCTGTTACACTCCCTCTCCTATAATTCCAGGCGAGGATAAGCGATGCACATCCGAGTTTCTGCCGGTTATTGCGAAAAGGCTCGTAGACTTGATTCCTAGGTTCAAGCATTTGGTCATCCGCAGGCTGTGGCGAGGATTCTACCCCATGACGCCGGATGGGCTGCCAATAATCGGAGAAGCCCCGGACGTAAGCGGGTTCTACCTTGCAGCCGGGCTTTGCGGCCAAGGTTTCATGATGGGACCCGGCATCGCCAGAAACATGGCACATTACATTGCACGAGGGAAACCCTACCTCGACACTTACCTCTTCGACGCATTATCACCGCTGAGAGATTTCTACGCGAAAAAAGAAGCACTAAAATGATGCAACGCCGAACCGCTGCCCAGACGGATTTGACTACGATATCACTCCGGATTGTTTTCGAGCTCCATGTACGATGAAGCCTTCCGGTTAGATAACGACTCTGGGGTAGAGCTTGGCGCCTATGGCAACGTTTATCGCGGTGGCAACCACCAAGAATAGTAGGTCGAAGGGCACTCCGTACACGGTGGGTCCGTTGCTTAGCATTAATGCCCGCAGTGCGTCAGTCTCATAGGTTAACGGGTTAACTTGAGAAACGATCTGCAACCACCTTGGCATTATGGAGATCGGGTATATTGCATTGCTTGCAAAGAAGAGTGGCATCGTAAGAATTTGGCCTATTCCCATGAATCGCTCGCGTGTTTTCACCAAGCACGCTATGATCAAAGAGAACGTGGAGAATAAAGCGGCCCCCAGAATTACGACCACCACAACCAGTAGGAGCGAAATAATATTCCAACTCAAGTGTACACCGAGGGCAAGAGCGAGAGCGTAGACGATAGCTGCCTGAGCTAGGCCTCGCTCTCCCGCGGAAAGCGCTTTCCCGAGAACTAACGCTGATCGAGGAGTCGGCGTAGCCAAGAATTTGTGAACGATACCGAGATCACGCTCCCAAATGATCGCTATACCGTAGAAGATGGCGATGAAGAGGACGCTTTGCGCTAAGATTCCAGGAGCCATGAAATCAATATACGGCAGATTGCCGGTTGGGATGGCCCTGACCTGTGCCAATACCTCCCCGAAAATTAACAGCCAGAGAGCCGGCTGCACCGCACGGGTAAGCAGTTCAGTGGAGTCGTGATGAAGCTTACGGGCTTCCAGTTCAGCGATCGTCAGGGTTTTCCCTATGAAATTAGTAATGCCACCAAAATAGTCGATGATTCCGAGCCTTTGCATTAACCCACCCTCCTCACTATTCGCCTTACTCTCGATGTCTCACGATAACCTCCGCCTGAGTCAACCTCAGCACCTGAGTAGTAAGCAAATACATCATCCAGAGTGGCACCATCTCCGACAGACGACTTCAGTTCGGACGGGCTACCAATCGCCGCGACTTTGCCAAGGTGCATTATTGCAATGCGACCACACAGTAGGTCAGCCTCATCCATGTAATGCGTAGTTAGAAAGAGGGTGGTCCCGTAATCCGCTCGCAATTGCTGAATGTGTTGCCATACTGCCTTGCGAGCCACCGGATCTAAGCCTATAGTAGGTTCGTCTAAGAATAGGACTTTGGGTCTATGTAGCATGGCTTGCGCGATTTCCAGCCGCCTAATCATGCCGCCGGAATATGTCCGCACAAGCTTACCTGAGAACCCTGATAGTCCCATGAAGTTGAGAACATCGCTAATTCGTTGTTTGCGTTCTTTGCGTGGGATATCATAGAGTTTAGAGAATATTAACAGATTCTCGTAGCCTGTTAGGGCGCCGTCGGCCGAGAGAAACTGTGGAACATATCCGATGACTCTTCTCACTCCCACCGCTTCACGGGTAATACTGTTCCCGTCGACGGAAGCATTTCCAGCGGTTGGAGGCAGTAGAGTTGTAAGCATCTTGATTACGGTAGTCTTACCTGCTCCATTGGGTCCAACTAGCCCGAATATTTCCGCAGGCTCAATCGAAATTGTTAACTCGTCAACAGCAGTAAAATCGCCGAAACGTTTAGTGAGCGACTGGGTTTGAAGTATGAAACGATCTTTGCTCTCTTGTTGGGTTACTGACTCAATTCTTTGCAGAGTCTTTCCCTCCGGTAAAGAGTTCGCTGAGCATTCGCATAGCCAGTGTAATAGTCGCCCGGTCAGATGCGGAAAGCTGGCGGAGCATCTCTTCCAAGTTAGCCATGGTCGCCGCACGCGCTGATTCAAGTCTGGCGCGCCCAGCCTCCGTAAGCGTCAGCGTCATACGCCGTCGATCCTCAGCGTCTGTTCGACGGCTGACTAATCCACGAGCAACCAATCCATCGACGAGCAATGACATGGTTGGAAGAGTTAATCCAATGTGGTCACCTACTTCGGATAGCGATGCACCCTCGTTTCTGTATACAAAACCCAACGTTCGAAACTGCGGGACAGACATTTCCCTGGCACCGTGCTTTCGCAACTCGGCTCGAATCACTCGGAAGACCATTGGCACAACGTCTAGGACTTCGTGTGCGCACTCTCCTACAGAAGACCGTGTCGTGCTCGCTTGCATTTTCGTTCGCAAGCTAAATTATTTGAACATCTAAGTATTTACAGTTAATGGATGATCCCTGTCTTGGAAAATGAGCCGAAGACCCACTGTGAATTGATGGCGGGTCCGGAGGTAATTGAACCGCCAGCGGAGAAACTGATGGGTTTGGCAAAGCTCGTGCAATGACCTAAGACGCGTCAATATAGCAGTTCAAATCTGGATGCCCGCACCACTATACCCACACACACACGAAAAACGGGGCCGGACTCCACAAACGGAACGTAGGATCGATGGGCTGGAGAGTCTAGCTTCTCTTTCCGCCGTTATTTCATTGTTTGGTCAGCGATTCCTTGTGCTGTCACTCCGATTTTAGTGAAAGATGAGATGTGCGCGGAAAGTCAGCCAGATCATTGTCAATGTCACTGTCAAAATTCCGGAACATACCGTCATTGAGTGAATTTTCAAGTTCAAATTCCAGCTCATTCCACGTCATTTTCACGATTTGGACAGCGAATCGAAAAGATACCGGAAATGACATGAGAAAAAGCATGAAATGTCACGGAAAAATGAGAAAAGAAAAACCCCTGTGACAGGAATTGTCATTGTGAATTTCCTGTGTCATTGGGTGTTTTCCATTTCCCAATGCAAGAAGCGCATTTGACACAGAAACAGAGAAAATCGGGATGGAAAAGTGGAGGAAATGTCAAAGTGAGAAATTGACAGGGAAAAATCGTTAGTACGCTAGGCCAAGCTCGGCTACCTGGCCAGGTTCACAACAATAAGATGGAACGCATGAACGGAGAAATCCGAGATAGAGAACGTGTCACGCGAACCTTGGAGAAGACTGACACCCCGATTTTGAAAGGAATGCAGATTTTCCATAACTATGTACGACCACACGAAGCCCTAGACGGGAAAACACCTGCTGAAACCGCTGGTATTAAAGTGAAAGGAGATAACAAGTGGTTAACGATAATTCAAAATGCGAGCCGTAAAATTGTCAAGTCTTAAACCCCCACGCTACCCTCTCCTAACTCCGTTTCACCTTTGAAACCACGCATCGTTCGGAAAATCCTTCTCCTCTTCTTAGTCTCGTCCCTAGTGTTAGCGACCGTGAAAACCGCGTCAAGCCAGCAGACTTCGAGAAATTGGGCAGGATACGTCATAAACTCAAATGGCATAACAGCCATTAGCGCCAGTTGGACTGTACCAAAAATTCAATGCCAAAGCACAGGGTCTAAGGAGATCGTTTCGCAAGCCGTAAGCGTGTGGATTGGAATTGACGGACTGGGCACAGCTATACCTGAACAAGTAGGAACTTATGGACTCTGTGCCTATGGTTCGCCAAGGTATTTCGCGTGGGAAGAAGATCCAAGCCTCGCCAGTCCTGGAGCCCAAATAGTATTTCCAGAGATTTACTATGGTGAACACATAACCGCTTCAATAGCTTACTTAGGAAAGAATCAGTTTCGATTGAGTATTGCAGACGCACAAGAAGGGGATAACCGGACATTCACCGTAATTATTTCTAATACTGCTAGAGCTTCAGCAGAATGGATTGTTGAGGACCCTTGGGACACAAAAACTGGCAATTACATTAGCCTGCCAACATTTCAACCAGTTACCTTTAGCGATTGTAGCGCAGCAGTGAACAATGTAGCGGGGTCAATCCTTCAGAACCAAGCCTCGTCATGGAGCATGACTGACAGCAATGGTAACATAATTGTTACACCTCAAGGTTTGAATCAAACGGGAACCTCATTTGAAGTCGGGACGACTCCAGTCCCAGAATTTCCAACTACTCCACTCCCTATCCTAATCGTTTCCCTGATGTTTGTTTTAGCTGCGCTTCGAACATCTGCGAAAGCGAAAATACCCAAGATTTTCCCATTTTCCGACAGAACTAGATAACTTCCAT